>MDSZ01097365.1_pt1 | contig 48946 bp, 56 predicted proteins | sample 811201 | NCBI WGS metagenome assembly MDSZ01 (sample SAMN05326647, study PRJNA326480) | marine metagenome | isolation source: seawater | place: Indian Ocean: North | collected 2010 | reverse complement strand
GGAAGTTCAAAAAATTTTACAAACCTATAAATCTTTACAAGATATCATAGCTATACTTGGTATGGATGAACTATCAGAAGAAGACAAATTAACAGTTGCGAGAGCAAGAAAAATTCAAAGATTTCTTTCCCAACCATTTTTTGTTGCAGAGGTTTTTACTGGTTCTCCGGGAAAATTAGTCGATCTTGAGTCAACAATAAAAGGCTTTGATGCAATTTGTAAAGGTGAGTATGATCATCTGCCAGAAGCGGCTTTTTATATGGTTGGGTCAATTGAAGAGGCAGTAGAGAAAGCAGAAAAATTAGCTAAAGATACAGCAGCATAATGTTAGAGAAATTCAACACAGAAATAATAAGTCCAGAAAGAAAAATATTTTCTTCAGAAACAATTTCAGTCACCGTACCAGCTTTTGAAGGGCAAATGTCTTTTTTAAAAAATCATATTTCATTGATTACTTTTTTGCGACCAGGATTGATAACAGTGGAAACAGAAAAAGAAAATATTCAATTTTTTATTGAGGAAGGCACAGTTGAATTTACAAATAATAACCTTCTAATTCTTACAAGCTCTGCTAAGAATAAAAAAGAATTAAACGGTAAAGAAGTTTTAAAAATAATTGAAGAGGGAAAAAAATTAATTAATAATATTAATTTATCTGATAAAGAGAAATATATATTATCATATAAAATTAATACACTTGAGGAACTAGTTAAATAAATTTTTTAATTTCGATTGTCAATTTCTTGTAAATTTCTTTTTTAAATTCAACGATCATTTTAGGTAAATTGTCTATTTCTGCCCATTTCCACTCTATAAACTCTGGTTTTTGGACATTTAGATTAATCTCACTTTCAGAGCCAAGAAATTTCACTATGAACCACTTTTGTTTTTGGCCTCTGAACTTCCCTTTCCAAATAACCCCAAGTAAATTATCTGGTAAATTGTATGTATACCAACCATCCAATTCCTTAATTAAATTTATATTTTTAATTCCAGTTTCTTCAAAAAGCTCTCTCTTCATTGCATCAAAATACTTTTCATTATCATCAACTCCGCCTTGGGGCATTTGCCATTTATCAATAGGGTTATCTCTTCTTTTGCCTACGAAAACTTTATTTTCTGAATTAAGAACAATAATACCCACACCTATTCTTAATGGTAATATCTTTGTGTGCATGAGATCAAGAAGTAAATAATTTTAATGCGTATTTCAATTGATTATCTGTATCGCTGTTAATTTGAAAATCATTTTCAGATTCTAATATTTCTATATCGGGAGACACTCCAACCTCAGAAATTGATTTACCTGAGGGTAAAAAATATTTTGATATAGTTAGCCTAATACCTCCGCCATTTTTTAAAGGAATAATAGATTGAACCGAACCTTTACCGTAGGTATTTTCTCCCAATATAATAGCTCTTTTATGATCCTGTAAGGCTCCAGCAAATATTTCTGATGCAGATGCAGATCCGTTATTAATTAGTACAATTAATGGTTTTCCATTCACACCATCACCAGATCTTGCAAAAAATTTTCTAGTCTCCGAAGTGTTCCTCCCTTTTGTTGAAACTATTTCGCCATCGTCTAAAAAAAAATCAGTAATATTAATAGCTTGTGACAGAAGGCCACCAGGATTATTCCTTAAGTCAATTATGTAGCCTTTCGTTTTATTATTTTTTTCAAACTTTTTTATATTATCAAAAAACTGTTTATCGCTGTTTTCATTAAAAGCTTTTAGCCTTAAATAGCCTATATTATTTTTTTCCCCTTTTAAACTAGCTGATACAGACTTAACTTCAATAATTTCTCTTATCAAAATAAATTCCAAGGCTTTTTTTGTGTTCTTTCTTCTTATAGTTAATTTAATATCAGTACCCACCTTTCCTCTCATTAATTTTACTGCTTCCATAAGAGATTTACCTTGAACCTGTATGTCATTAATTCGAACTATGTAATCCCCTGCTTTTATCCCTGCCCTTGCAGCGGGCGTATCATCAATAGGAGAAATTACTTTTACAACTCCTGCTTCCATACCAATTTCAATACCTAGTCCACCAAATTCACCTCTAGTATCAGTTTGCATGCTTTTAAATAATTCTGGGGACATGTAAGCTGAATATGGATCTAGAGACTGGAGAACACCGTTTATTGCATGATCCATAACTTCTGATTGATCAATTTCATCAACATATTCCTTTTTTATTTTTTCAAGCACTTCTCCAAATAAATCTATTTTTTCGTAAAGTTCCACATTAGTTTTTGCAAGTGTATTAGGATTATAAAAAATAAATAAAACTATAATTAATATTTTCTTCATATCATCGCTTTTTCTTTAGGTGTTGGCTCCGACCACATTTTTTCTAGATCATAAAATTTTCTTTTTTCGGGATGAAAAATATGCACAATTATATCTATCGCGTCCACTAACTTCCAATCAGGACTATTTTTTCCCTCAATTCTACAATTATTAATACCTATTTTTTTTAATTCTAATACTAGAATTTCTGATAAAGATTGTAAATGTCTTGAAGATGTACCAGATGCTATAATCATATAATCTGCAATATATGATTTTCTTTTTAGATCTATCGCTATAATTTCATTTGCTTTATTGTTATCGAGAGTTTTTTCTATAAAAGCTTTAATTTTTGTTATTCGCATTTGTTTTTGTTTTTATAATACTTTTAATTTTACTTGATGAAACATTAATATATCTATTTTTAACAAATAAAGCTTTTTTTTTAAATAGAAATTTAAATGCTAATGAATTTTTTGATTTTTTTTCAAATCCTTTTCTCGAAAAAACGATAAATTCACTCATTTTTCCTATTTCTCTCCAATTCTTCCATTTGTGAAATTCTATTAAGCTGTCTGAGCCTAAAATAGTATAAAAATCTACTTTAATTAATTTTTTTTTGAGATATTTCAAATTATCTATAAATCTGGACGATTTCGATTTATTTTCGATGTACTTAACCTCAATTTTTTTGTATTTAGAGGTAATTTTCTTACAAAGCTTAATTCTTTCTTTAATTGAAAAAAATGGTTTGTGTTTTAAAGGATTTTTTTTTGTAATAATCCAAAATATTTTTTTAAGTTTTAATTTCTTTATTGCTATTTTTGAAATCTTTATGTGTCCTATATGAGGGGGATCAAAACTTCCTCCTAGTAAACCAATTAAATTGTCATTATTTTTTGACATTTATTATTTTAGGGCCTTACAATTCCATCTCCTGTTACAATATACTTATACGAGGTTAATTGATTGATTCCAACAGGACCTCGTGGAGGAAGTTTATTAGTTGATATACCTATTTCTCCACCAAATCCAAACTCACCTCCATCAGCAAACTGTGTTGATACATTTTGCATTGCTATTGAACTATTTACTCCATTCAAAAAATAGTTGGCATTTTTTTTATCATTAGTAATTATTCCGTCGGTATGCATGGTGCCAAATTTTATAATGTGGTCCACTGCTTCTTGAACATTTTTTACAGATTTGACAGATATTATTGAGTCCAGATATTCTGTTTTCCAGTCATTTTCTTTTGCCTTCTTTAATTTGAAATTAAAATACTTATTAATTTTATTGTCAGCTCTAACTTCACATCCTTCATTCAAAAGTGAATTAATAATTTCCTTACCTTGTGTCCCAACTATTTTTTCATTTATTAGTAAGGTCTCTAAAGCCCCACAAATACTCGTTCTTCTCATTTTTGCATTAATAATTACTTTCTTGGCCACTTTAAAATCTGCTTTGTCATCTAAATATATATGACAAATACCTTCCAAATGACCAATAACATGTACATTAGAGTGTTCCTGAACTTTTTCGACCAAACTCCTTCCGCCTCTCGGCACAACAACATCAATATAGTTACTCATATTTGAAAGGATATAGTCAACAACTTTTCTATTCTTGTTCTCAATAAACTGAACACAGTTTTTGTCCATATTATTTTTTTGTAAAGCGTTTATAAATAATTTAGACAGTATTTTATTTGAGTAAAAAGCTTCCGATCCTCCTCTTAAAATAGCACAATTGCTTGATTTTAAACATAGAGAGGCCACGTCAGCCGTCACATTAGGTCTGCTTTCATAAATTACTCCAATGACACCTATTGGTGTCGAAACTTTTTTTATAGTTAATTTATTTTTCCTTTTCCAAACTTCTAAAATTTTACCAACTGGATTCTCAAATTTTGTTATTTCGTTTATAGAACTTCTTATTCCAGCTATTCTCTTTTCATTGAGTATTAATCTATCAATTAAATGTTTTCTTTTAACTTTTTTTAAATCCTTTTGATTTTCTTTTAGAATTTTTAATTTATTATTAAATATACTTTTGTTATATGTCTCTAAAACTTTCTTTATAGTGGAGTGATTGACCTTTTTAAGGCTTTCAAAAGCTTTTCTGGAATTAAGGCCGATTTTTTTTAAACTTTTCATTTATAATGTAACCATATCATCTTTGTGTATAATTTCAGATTTGCTAGAATACCCTAATATTTTCTGTATTTCATCACTATGACAACCCTTAATTTTATCAATTTCTTCTGATGCGAATGATGATAAACCTCTTCCCAAATGAAGATTATTTTCATCAACTATCTCCACATTATCCCCTTTGCCAAATTTTCCTGAAGTTTTTATTATTCCAGCTGCTAAAAGACTTTTACCTTTTTCTAACGCTCTTGCAGCACCCTTATCAATAAAAATTTTTCCAGGTGATGTTAAAGAGCTTACAATCCACTTTTTTCTTGCATCAAGCGTTGAAATTTTTGGAATAAAACAAGTATATTTCTTATTTGTAATCATATGTTTGATTGGATTATTTTTTTTCCCATTACCAATGTACATATAACAACCCGCGTTAACGCAGATTTTAGCCGCTTCTAATTTAGTTATCATCCCTCCAGACCCGTAATTATTCATTTTTTTATTAGCCAAAGAGTATGTCTTATTATTGATTTCATTTACTTCAGTTATTAATTTTTTTTTACGAGACTTATCATAAAGTCCATCAACATCTGAAAGAATAATCAATGTATCTGCACCTATAATTTGAGCGACTCTAGCTGCGAGTCTATCATTATCTCCATATTTAATTTCTGTTGTTGCAGTGGTATCATTTTCATTTACTATAGGAATTGCTTTTAATTTAAATAAATTTTCAAATGTTCTTTTTACATTAATTGCTCTCCTCCTTTGTTCAGTGTCATCAGGTGATATCAAAATTTGTCCAACCTTGAATCTATTTTTCTCAAATACTTTTTGGAATTCCTCTGCAAGATGAATTTGGCCAACAGAAGCAATGGCTTGGCTCATTTCAAGTTTAAGTTTTTTTTGTTTAATTTTGAGATAGCTCTGCCCAAGGGCTATAGCTCCAGATGATACTATGACAACATCCTTTTTCATAAAAAAATTTTTAATATCTTTAATCAAGCTATTTACCCAAAGTTTTTTAAACTTCCCTTTTCCATCTATTACAGTAGATGAGCCTAATTTTATTACAACTATCTTTGAATTTTTAATGTACATTTTTAATTAATATTTTCTTTATTTTATCGATATCATTATTCTGAACCAATGAAATTATATTGGTATCTTTTTTTAATTTTTCTTTAAAATTTTTTAATTTTTTTTCAATTTCATTTTTTTCTAATAGGTCTGCTTTATTCAAAAATATGATTTCTTTTTTTTTAATAAGATTTTTATCATATTTTGACAGTTCTAATTTGATCTTTTTATAATTACTTATTAAGTCATTTTCTGTAATATCAATTAAATGGAGCAAAATTTTACATCTCTCAATATGTCTCAGAAACTTGTCTCCAAGGCCAATGCCTGTATGCGCGCCCTCTACCAATCCAGGGATATCTGCTAAAACAACTTCTTTATCATCATAATATGTAACTCCTAAATTTGGATTGATAGTTGTAAAAGGATAATTAGCTATTTTAGGTTTAGCTCTAGTTAGAGCAGCTAATAAACTTGATTTGCCAGCATTGGGGAATCCAATTATACCAACATCAGCTATTACTTTAAGCTGCAACCAAATCCAAAACTCTTCACCAATTTTTCCCTCAGTTTTTTTTTTAGGGGCTCTATTAGTGGAACTTTTAAAGCGAACATTTCCTAAACCTCCTTTACCTCCGTTGGCAACTAGGTATTTATCTTTATTTTTTGTAAAGTCGTAAATTAGAGTGTTATTATCCTCTTCATAAATTTGAGTACCTACAGGAACCTTTAGAATTAAATCTTTCCCATTTGCACCTGTTTTATTTTTTTTACTACCAGAGTTACCATGATCAGCTTTAAAGTGTTGGGAATATCTATAATCAATTAGAGTATTAAGATTTCTATCAGATTCAAAAATAATTGAACCACCTGAACCACCATCACCTCCATCAGGCCCGCCAAATTCAACAAATTTTTCTCTTCTAAAACTTGCAGAGCCTGAGCCACCATCTCCAGCTTTAATAAATATTTTTGCTTGGTCTAAAAATTTCATCGTAAAATATTATAAATAATTATTATTATTTATAAACTTAATTGGGGATTACAGATACAAAAGTTCTGTTTAATTTTGATTTTTTAAACTTAACTTTGCCTTTTACGAGAGAAAAAATAGAGTGATCCTTACCCATACCAACATTTTCTCCAGGATGGATTTTAGTTCCTCTTTGTCTCACAATAATATTTCCAGGAATAACATTCTGACTTCCATATTTTTTAACACCTAATCTACGACCCTTACTATCTCGTCCGTTTCGTGATGATCCACCTGCTTTTTTTGTTGCCATTTTTAATGCCTATTTTTTTTTCTTAATTATATTTTTTTCTTTTTTCTCAACTTTTATATCCTTTTTTGTTTCTACACCTTTTGCTTCGGCTAAAACCTTACCACCCTTAGTCATAATTTTAGTGATTTGAATTTTAGAATGTCTTTGTCTGTGCCCATTTTTTTTTCGTGAGTGTTTTCTTCTTTTTTTTTTAAAAACAAGTATAGTTCTATCTTTGGTATTTTTAATTAATTTAGCCTCAACAATAGCTCCTTCTATAATTGGATTGCCTACTTCGGTATTGTTTTGGTTGTTAATTAAGAGCACATTCTTAAATTGTATTGTCTTACCTTCAGCCACATTAATTTTTTCGATTTCTAAGATTTTACTAGCTGATACCTTATACTGTTTTCCGCCTGTTTCTATTATTGCAAATGACATAAAATTCCCATTAATTAAATATCGAAATATAACTTCTAACTAAATTAAGTCAAGAAATTATAATTAAAAATTATCTTTTAATTCTCTTAGTTTCTTGAAAACTTCAATATCTGTAGAGTTGGTTAAATTCAGTTTCTGTCTAATTTTTTTATCTTGCCATCTAAAAAAAATATTTGTTTCTAATTCTTCAGATATAGATATTGGTATTGTAGGTTCGTTATTTTTAATTTTTAAGTTTATAAATTCTAATTTTTTATCTAATAAAGGATTATCATTATCGTAAGTTTTACAAAAATCATAATTACTTTTAGTGTACTCGTGACCACAATAAATTAAAGTTTCTTTCGGTAAATTTTTAATTTTATTAATAGAGTCAAACATTTCTGTATAGGTACCTTCAAACATTCTACCACATCCTAATGAGAATAATGTATCTCCTGTAAAAACTGTATTACATTCTTTAAGATAAAAAATAATATGACCTGAGGTGTGTCCTGGAGTATGTATCACCTTAAAATTCAAATTGCCAATATTAAACTCGTCACCGTTTTTTTTTAATAAATCATAATTTGGTATTTTATCTTTATCATAATAAGAGCAGATAATTTTTGCATTATATTTTTCTTTTAGTTTTGAGTTGCCACCAATATGATCTGCGTGATGATGAGTATTTAGAATAAAGTCTAATTTGTTATAACTTTCTCTTATAATTTTATCAACCGGCTCAAACTCTGAAGGGTCAATAATCGCAACAAATTTTTTTTCTTTATCTGCAATTAAATAACTATAATTATCAGTCAAACATTTAATTATATTTATATCTATCATTTAGCTAAGTAAAAATATTCCAACCTTAGAAAATAAATTTTTAATTTCTAAATTGCTCTTTTTAATTTCTGAAGTTTTATCTTCGTTTACTCCTATCACTCTGTTAATTTTGACTTTTTTTTCTAAACAGAAATTGAACAAGTCTTTAATTGTACACATATGAAGATTAGGAGTATTATACCAAGTATTTGGTAAAGTTTTTGTCACAGGCATTTTTCCAAAAAATAATAATTTTGTTCTTACTTTCCAATATCCAAAATTCGGAATTGAAATAATTACTGATTTTCCAATTCTTAGTAAATCTTTTAATACCTTCTCAGGATTGTAAAATGCTTGTAGAGTTTGACTAAGAACTACATAATCGAAAGATTGTGAAGGGAATTGGTTTAACTCGGTTTCAGCATTACCTTCAATAACAGAAAGGCCTTTATAAATACATTTTTGAACATTCTTTTGGTCAAGCTCCAAACCTCGAACTTTTATATTTTTTTTTTCAGTTAGTAAGTTCATTAAAGATCCATCGCCACAACCAACATCAAGAACAGATATATTGTCGGGTAACAAATCTATTATTGCTTTAAATTCATTTTTCATATTTAAACTTATTATACATAGAATCTATAAAACCTTTTAATGTTTTAAGAAAATTAGGCTCGTTGACTAAAAAAGAGTCATGTCCGTTATCTGTTTTTATTTCTGAAAATGATACATCAACACCGGAAGCATTAAGTGCTATTACAGTTTCTTTATTTTCTTTAGTAGTATAAAGCCAATCCGAGGAGAATGAAATTATTAAAAATTTTGTTTTTTGATCTTTAAAAGCCTCAACAAGACCTCCCTTAAATTGTTTTGATAAATCAAAGTAATCCATTGCTCTTGTAATATAAAGAATCGAATTTGCGTCAAACCTATCTACAAATGTATATCCTTGGTGTCTTAAATAACTTTCTACTTGAAAATCTGCATTAAAACTAAATTCGTAATCAGCTTTTTCTTGAAGTTTTCTACCAAATTTTTCCTGCATTCCTTTTTCAGAAAGATAGCTTATATGACCTACCATTCTTGCTACCGCTAGACCATTTTTTGGTTGTTTATTCATCTTAACATACCTCCCATTATCCCAATTAGGATCTGCCATTATTGCTTGACGAGCAAGCTCATTGAGTGCAATATTTTGAGCACTATGACTTGTGCTACAAGCTATAGGTATCGCTGAAAAAGTTTTATTCGGAAATGTTGCACAAAATTGAAGTAGCTGCATACCTCCCATTGATCCTCCTGTAGCACAAAGTAATTTCTTAATACCCAAATGCTCTAATAAACCTTCTTGTGCTCTAACCATGTCTTTGATCGTTAAAACAGGAAAATTCAATCCATAAGGTTCATGAGTTTTTTTGTCGATATCTTTTGGTCCAAAAGTACCCATACATCCGCCAAGGACATTAGCGCAAATTACGAAATATTTATTTGTATCAATGGCCTTATTGGGTCCAACGGCAGTTTCCCACCAACCGTCTCTTTGTGTAATAGGGTTTTTTCCACAAACAAACTGATCTCCAGTTAAAGCATGAAAAATTAAAATCGCATTATCTTTATTTTTGCTTAACTTACCGTAGGTTTCATAGGCTAATGGAAAGTCTTTAATTGTTTTACCACAATCAAGTTTAAGCGGTTTACTGATGTTAATTCTTTTAATTTCTTCAGTTTTTATGTTCATATAAAAAAAAAGCCCAGCTAAACTGGGCCATTCCCTTTTTAGCTAAATTTATAAAGCGCCAGCAATTTGGTTAAATCAGCGCTTTTGTAGGATTATTACTAAATCGTCGCAAACTTGTCAAATTCATATGCAATGAAACTAGTAATACTGAAGCTTTTTATATATTAAATAAAACGATATGAGATTACCAAAGCCAAAAAAAATTAATGCTGAAAAGTATGTTGCTGGGCTCAGTCTTTTTAAACAGAAAGCAGCAAAAATTAAACTTTCAGCAAATGAGTCTGCTTTAGGGCCTAGCCCCAGAGCAATCAAAGAATTTAAGAAAGTATCGAAAAATCTGAAAAGATACCCAGACTCTGATGGTATTATTTTACGAAACCTACTTGCAAAAAAATTTAAATTGGATCCGAAAAGAATAATACTTGGTTCAGGCTCAGATCAAATTTTTGAACTTATTTGTAAAGCTTTTTTGAATAAAGGTGATGAAGTCATAATCCCGGAGTATAGTTTTATAATTTATAGAATTTATAGTAAAATTTATGGAGGAGTAATTAGATATGCTAAGGAAAAAAACTTTAGAATATCTATAAAAAATATTCTTTTGAAAGTAACAAAAAAAACTAAGATAGTTTTTTTAGCTAACCCAAATAACCCTACAGGGACAATAATTACTAGACAAGAATTGTTAAAACTAAGAAAAAAGTTGAGAAGTGATATATTGTTAGTAGTTGATGATGCTTATTATGAGTATGTAAAAGATAAGAATTATTTATCGGGTATGGAGTTATTCACTAATTCTAAAAATGTAATTGTAACTAGAACATTTTCTAAAATATATGGTCTAGCTGGATTAAGAATTGGATGGGGATATGGTGCTAGAAATTTGGTGTATGCATTGAACAAAATTAAACCACCTTTCAACATTAATAGAGCTGCTTTATTTGCTGCGGTAGAGTCAATCAAAGATGTCAAGTGGTTGAATAAGGAAATAAAGCACGTTAGTAAATGGTCAAAAATTTTTTATAAAATTTTCAAAAATTTTGGAATAGAAACAAACCCAAGTTATGGAAATTTTTTACTTGTAAACTTTAATAAAATAAGAAAAAATTCAAAAAGAATATTTTTAAAGTTAGCACAAAGTGGGGTCCTAGTTAGAAAAATGGATGTCTATAAGATTAAAAATTCCTTAAGAATATCAATTGGAAACAATTCAGAAAATAAAAAGTTTATTAAGATTATTGGAAAGATAATTTGATGTTTGAAAAAATAACTATTATTGGTTGTGGTTTGATAGGATCTTCAATTCTTAGAAATATTAATGATAAGAAAATTTGTAAGTCTGTCACTGTTTTCGATAAATCTAAAGAAGTTGTTGAAATAATCAAAAAAGAAAACTTATGCAAAAACATATCAAAAGATATTCAATCTGCAGTTAAGGATGCTGATTTTATAATTCTCGCTGTACCACTAAGCTCTTATAAAGAAGTTTTATTATCTGCAAAAGGGTCGTTTAAGAAAGATGCTATTATCACAGACACTGGTTCGGTAAAAAAAGAAGTTAATAGAATATTTGATAATTTAAATTTTACAGACATTACCTGGATAGCTTCTCATCCTATAGCAGGAACAGAAGAAAGTGGTCCATCTGCAGGTTTTAAAGATCTTTTTAAAAATAGATGGACAATTGTTTGTAATGATAAAAAAATAAATAAAGATAAAGTTGAAAAATTAAAAAATTTTTGGGAACTCTTAGGCAGCAAAGTAAAACTTATGAGCACAGAAAATCATGATCACATACTTGCTCTCACAAGTCATTTACCCCATGCAGTTGCTTACAATTTAGTAATTACTGCGATTAATTCTGATGAAAAATTTAAAAATGAAATTATAAAATATAGTGCAGGGGGTTTAAGAGATTTTACTCGTATTGCTTCCTCAGACCCTTTAATGTGGAGAGATATTTTCATCGATAATAGTGAAAATATATTAAAAATTTTAGATGAATTTTCTAAGAATATAAATGATTTTAAAAAAGCTATCACTGATAAGAATGGAGATAAACTTCTAAATATGTTTTCATCCACTAAGAATGTTAGAAAAGAAATTGTTAAAGCAGGCCAAGATGTCGAGTCCCCTGACTTTGGAAGAAAAAAAAGTTAACTTAATTTATCAATAGATGAATAAATTATATTTTCTAAATCTTTAATAAAAACATTCTTATCTTTTCCAGGTCCGATCGGTTCTAAGAATGATATTTTAATTTCATGAGTGTGCTTTAAAAAACTCTTTTTTGGCCAAACCTTGCCAGTATTTAATGCTACAGGCACACAAGGTAAATTTAAAGCTTCGTAAATTCTTCCTGCACCTTTCTTGAAAGGAACCCTTTCTCCAAATTTTACTCTTGTTCCTTGTGGAAAAATTAAAAGAGGTCTTTTACTTAGTTCAACTCTATTCTTGATCTTATCAAAAAAATCTAAATTTTCTTTAGTTGTAGTATCCCTCACAATGTCTATTGAGCCTATTTTTTTTAAATACCAACCGAATAAAGGAATTTTGAGAAGCTCCTTCTTAAGGATAAAAATAGGATACTGTAAAGGAGCTTGCAGTATAAATGTTTCAAGTAATGATTGATGCGCACTTGCAACAAAAAAAATCTCATTTTTTTTCAAATTGTCGGTTCCAGAAAAGGTAACTTTAACCCCCAAGATAAGTTTTAATAAAAAAATAATTATATGAGCTAATATTTTTCCACAGATTAGTGTAAATTTGTTTGGTAAAATCAATGTTGGTATGGCTAATATAAAAACCGTTACTAAACTGAGATAAAAAAATAATGTGAAAAGTAACGACCTTATGAATTGCATTATTGGTTAAGTAAGAAATTAATGTCTTGCTTTTTTCTAATTATTCTAATTTTATTTTTATCTACAATAAACTCTGCTATTAAAGGTTTTGTATTGTAATTTGAAGATAATGACGAACCATATGCTCCAACATCAGCAATCGCAACATAATCTGATTGATTCAAACTTTGGTATTTATTGTATTTAACAAATTTACAAGTAGTTTCACAAATTGGCCCAACAAACTCTAGAGGTCCTTTATTTTTTTTATTATTTTTAATTACTGGAATTATACTATGAATTGCATCATAAAGCGCTGTTCTCATAAAATCATTCATGCCAGCATTTAAAATTGCGAATGTTTTATTTGAACCTTTTTTTAGATATTGAACTTTTGTTACCAGGATAGCCGAGTTACCTACTATTACCCTTCCCGGTTCAAAAATAATATTGCAATCATACTTTTTTTTAAATTTTTCAACTAAAATTGAATACTTTTTAAGATTAATCTTTTTATCATTTTTATTGTATGTAATGCCAAATCCTCCTCCAAGATCTACAAATTTAAAGTTAATTTTTGTTTTTTTTATTATCTCCTCTAAAATTTTTAAAGTTTTTTTAAAAGGATTTTCACTCAATATTTGACTACCAATGTGAACACTTATTGCTTTAAGTCTTAAATTTTTAAACTTTTTAATATCAAAACAAAATGAAATTAAATTTTTTTTTGAAAGACCAAATTTATCTTCAGCTTTACCAGTAGAAATTTTTTTGTGAGTAGGGGCATTAATATCTGGATTAAGTCTTACACCGATAGTAGTCTTTTTTTTTAATTTACCAGCTATTTCGTTAATCAATATTGCTTCATTTTCTGATTCTACATTAATTAATAAGATATTTTTTTTAATAGCCAGTTTAATTTCATCTTCTGTTTTACCTACACCAGAAAAAACGATTTTATTAGGTTCTATACCAGCCTTAATAGCTTTGAGTAATTCTCCCCCCGAAACAACATCTGCACCTGATCCCATTTTTTTTAAAACTTTTAAAATTTGAATATTGGAATTCGCTTTAACAGAAAAACAGATAAGCGGCTTTGATCTTTTAAAGTTGTTTGAAAAAGACTGATAATTTTTAACAATATTGCCTTTTGAATAAAGATAAAAGGGAGAGCTATATTTATCAGTCAGCTTTCTTACAGAGATGTTCTCCACAAAAAGATTATTATTTTTATATCTTATATAAGACATATTTTAAATTATTTTTGTAAAATTATTAATTGATCCTTGAAACTGAGGGTTTGATTTTTTCCCACAAGATCCTAATATAAACATTAACAAGATAAGAGTAATTATAAACCTCATTTTAGCTCCTTTTTGTATAGCTTTATCATATTTTTTACACTTCTTTCAGATGTTCCTCCATAAGAATTTTTTGAATTCATAGAATTTTTCACATTAAAAATTTTTAAAACATTTGAATTTACATTTTTATCAAATCTTTTTATTTCATCTAGTGTAAGTTCGTTTAAGTTTTTCTTTTTCTTCTCAGCAAAATTTACAATTTTGGAAGCTAATAAGTATGCATTTCTAAAGGAATATTTTCTCTCTTTAACCAAATAATCTGCAAAATCTGTAGCAGTTGTGTAGCCCATATTAGCCATCTCAAGCATTCTTTTTTTATCTGGCTTAACATTTTTAATCATTTCTTGACTTAAAATTAATGTATCTTTTAGCGTATCAAATCCATCAAATACTAATGACTTATCGTCTTGCAAATCTTTGAAATATGAAATAGGCAATCCTTTCATAATAGTGAGTATAGAATTAAGTTTTCCATAATTGATACCAGTTCTTCCCCTAATAATTTCTGCAGGATCTGGATTTTTTTTCTGAGGCATGATTGAAGATCCTGTAAGCATCTTATCACTAAAATTTATGAGTTTGTAAGCTTCAGAATTTAAAATAATAAAATCCTCTGCCAATCTCGACATGTGCATAGCGCAAACAGCACTTGAATACAAAAAATCTATTGCAAAATCTCTGTCAGAAACAGTATCGATTGAATTATTAGTAGGTTTTTGAAACCCCATTTTCTTCGAAGTGAAATTTCTGTCAATTTTATAAGAAGTACCTGAAAGTGCTGCAGATCCTAGAGGGCTCTCATTAAGTAATTCTAAATTATTTAAAAATCTTTTTTTATCTCTTTTGAACATTTCAAAATAAGCAAGAAGATAATGTGCAAATGATATAGGTTGAGCATTCTTCAAATGTGTAAATCCAGGCATTATTGTCCCAACATTTAATTCAGCTTTTTTTAAAATATATCCCATCAATGTATTGATCTCATTAACGATTATTTTTGAGGACTCTTTTACCCATAATTTAAAATCAGTCACAACCTGATCATTTCTTGATCTTGCGGTATGCAAATATCCAGCTGAGACACCAATTAATTCAAAAAGTTTTTTTTCTATATTCATATGAATATCTTCATATTTTTCTTGAAATTTAAACTTTCCATTTTCAATTAATTTTTTGATTTTATCTAAACCTTTAATAATTTTTTTCCCTTCTTTAGGCGGTATAATTTTTTGTTTAACAAGCATTTGAGTGTGTATCTTTGATGCAAAAATGTCCTGTTTGTAGAGTCTTTTATCTACATTTATAGATGCTCCAATTCTTAAAAAAGATTTTGAAGTTGAACCTTTAAATCTGTTTGACCAAATAGTCCTATTTTTAATTGTCATTTTTTGTGCTACTTATAATTTAAATTAATATGAAAATTAGTAAATCTTTTAAAGTTTATATTCACATATTATTAGCTTTTTTCTTAATAATGAGCCATTTACTAGCCAGCCAAGAGTTACACGAAAATTTAATAATTCATAAAAAACCTGTTACTCTTAAAAATATAAAATTTAAAGATTTTAATCTTTCTGACATCGATTTAGATCAAAATAAAGGCAAGATAATGATACTTAATTTTTGGGCAACCTGGTGTGCTCCATGTAAAAAAGAGATGCCGTCTCTAAGTAGACTTGCAACTCAGTTTCCCAGGCTGATGATTTACCCGATCAATATGGAGAAACCCAACCAATCGAAAACCAAGTTATTTTTCGAAGAATTAAAAATTAGTAATTTAGATATTTTTTTCGATCCTGATTTTACTTTAGCGAAAACCTTTAGAATGAGAGGGTTACCAACTTCTATTATTTTAGATAAAAATGGAAACGAGATTGCAAGAGTAGTAGGAGAAATTGAGTTTGACTCACAAGAATTTAAAAACTTTTTAAAAAGATATAATTAATTTTTAAAAAAATAAGCTAAAACAACTAAAACAATTATCGCAATAAATTGCAAAAGAACCCTCAATTGCATCAGTTTATTTGAATATTTTTTACTAGTATTACCACCTTTAAATAAAGTATAAATACCTAGAACTAATACTATGGCTACAGCTCCTAATAAAAAAAATCCTATGAAATTAAAAACTAATTCAGACATCATCTGACTACTAACATGAGTTTTTCACTAAATACAATAGTTATAAATCCATCTACTGCTCAAAAACCTAAAAATGCTGTAATACTTTGTCACGGTTATGGCGGAGATGGCAAAGATATTTCTATCTTAGCAAATTATTGGAGAAATTATTTAACAGAAACTGTCTTCATTTGTCCAGACGGGCCAGAAAAATGTGAAATTAGTCCCAATGGATACCAATGGTTTGACCTAATGAATAATTCTGAAGACCAAATCCTGGCTAACTCGCTAGTAGCAGAGATAAAATTAAATAATCTTATAGATGAAGTGAAAAAAAAATATAATCTAAAATCCCACGATATTGCCATTGGAGGATTTAGCCAAGGCTGTATGATCAGTCTACAAACTGGTATTAAAAGAAAGGATAAAATCAAATGTATTGTAGGTTATTCTGGAAAAATAATAGATCCTAATCACTTAAGTAAAAATATTAATTCTAAACCAAATATTTTGCTTATGCATGGAGATAAAGATGAGGTGGTTTCGATCAACGCTCTTTTAGAAGCAAAAGATTTTTTTAATAAAAACGATTATATCATTGAAACAAGGATATTTAAAAATTGTGAGCATCGCATCCCCAATGAAGGTTCTAGCTTAGGATTAGAGTTTATTAAAAAAAACTTTTATTAAAATTGTCTAGATTTAGGATGATTTATTCCTTGATAAATTTTTAAGTTTCAGATAACTTTTATTTATGATTATTTCTGCCACTGACAAAGTTCCATTGGAAAAGTGTCCTGCTTTAGTATTGAATGCTGATTTCAGGCCTTTAAGCTATTATCCTTTATCATTATGGTGTTGGCAGGATGCTGTAAAATCAGTTTTTTTAAATAGAGTGAGCATAGTTTCAAATTATAGTAGAAAAATTAGAAGCCCTTCTTTTGAAATGAAATTACCAAGTGTTATTGCACTTAAAAATTTTATAAAACCATCAGAAAATCCCAATTTCACAAGATTTAATGTTTTTTTAAGAGATAAATTTACTTGCCAATATTGTGGAGACAAAAAAGATTTAACCTTTGATCACCTTCTTCCTAAATCTAAGGGAGGTCTAACTGATTGGGAAAATGTTGTAACGGCTTGTTCTTCTTGCAATGTAAAAAAGGGTGGAAAATTATATGAGAGAAGCGGAATGAGATTATTTAATAAACCATACAGACCAACAGTGGATGATCTACATAAAAATGGAAAAAACTTCCCTCCCAATTTTTTACATGAAAGTTGGATGGATTATCTTTATTGGGATATTGAATTAGAACCTTAATTATATTTTTTCAGAAATTGATATAGCTATCCTGGATGAAGTTTTAATGACTTTATCTAATAAGCCATATAAACCTTTTTTTGTAGCACCCTCTTCGTATGCAATATCTTTATGGCTAAGCTCATCTTCTCTAAACTTAACTATTTTATTTTTTAAATCTTTTTCATCATCTTTTAATTTAAAAGTTTGACTCTTATAATGCTCATCTATTACCTCCTCCACCGAAGCAGTGCAAAGCATAGCTGCTTTTTTTCCTAGCATCGCTGTTCCAAAACCTAAAGTAATACCCATTAAATCCCATAGAGGTAAAAACTTTGTTGGCTTGATATTTCTTTTTTGAATTTCATTATTAAAATAATTATAGTGTTCGAACTCGTGCTCTTTCATTTCTTCGATTTGTTTTTTTAAATATTCGTCTTGTTTAAAGGTTTTTAAAGCAAGTAATTGACCTTCATATATCTTAATCGCACCTCTTTCACCGGCATGGTCCACTCTAATAATTTCCTCAAGTAATTTTTTATCTGTTTTTTCCATAATTTTTTAATTTTATTATCATTACCATACTCACTAATAAAGATAAAAGTGCGTTAATTGAAGCAAGAGAAAATCCCATAATTCTAAATGTTACCTCTCTGCAACTAACTGGTTTATTTGATAAATCTAAGTCTTTTAATAAATTCTCAGATGATGAGTAATTTTTCAAATTTTCTAATTTGCATACAAAGCTATCTTCAAAAAAACCCTGTTCGATACCTAAATGATATAATGAAGCTAAAAGCCCAAAAAGGAAGAATATTAAAATTAATATAAAGGATATTTTCTCAAATTTTTTGAATATTATAGCTAAAGATCCCATTATAATCGTAAGAAAAAAGGGTATCCTTTGAATTTTGCAGAGAACACAAGGTTTATGATTAAGAATAAATTCTACGAACAGCGCACAACTTAAAACGAAGAAACTTAAGACAATTAAAGTTTTGATTAAGTTTTTATTTTTAATATCAATCATTTAGTGTTTAAAAAAAATATCATTACTAAAATTAAAATAATAAAGATTCCTATTATCAAGAACCATTTTTCAGTATCACGCTGCAAAGACCCACCAAATTTTTCGCCGAATTTCATTGAAAAATATGACACAAGAAAAAATCTTAGGCCTCTTGCAAAAAGACTTGTTAGGATAAATAAATAGATATTAAAGTTAACTATGCCACTAGAAATAGTAAATACCTTATAAGGAAGGGGTGTAAATCCTGCTACAAATAGAACTCCCAACCACATTAACACACCAGTATCAGAGGATAATTTATTTTGAATTTCAATGACTTTGTTTTCGTAGCCATAAATTTCAATTATAAACATAGAGTACTCGATTAAATAAGATCCTATAAAATAACCCAACAAACCACCAAGCACTGAAAAAATAGTTGAAATTAAAAAAATTTTAAAATAATCCTCTTTCTTTGCAATTACCATTGGGACGATCATCACATCTGGAGGAACTGGGAAGAAAGAACTCTCAATAAATGATATAAAACCTAACAATGGTTTTGAAAATTTGTGTCTAGCTAATTCAATACAACTATCGTATAATTTTTTAATCATATGAATTTAAAATGCACAATCCTTAGGTATCTGGCAAGTTTATTATTGTCTACAGTTGCGATTTATTCAATAGTAATAGTCGCAGGAATGTTTGGTGCAGAATATGGATTTTCACCAGAGGGAACATTTATTATCTGGATACTAATGGCTATTTTAATCAACCAAAGTGTTACTTGGAAAAAGTAAATGTCTAAACCTATAGATATAAAAACAGCAAAAATTTATGAACACTTGAAGAGTAAACCCTCTTATGAAAATAAATCTTTCAAAACCTTTAATTCCGAAGTTGTCTACGATGTTTTGGCTAAAAATTCTAATGATACAGTTACATTATGGTTCAAATTACAACAAGCATGGTGCAACAATGCATATAGTACTTTTAAAGATTACGATACTTATTTAATTTTAGTTTACTTGGTTAATCAAGTTTTTCAAAAATATTCTGACCGTTTTCAATACCTTAGTTACGAAGAATTTTATGAAAAAAAGGAATTGGTCATTGATAAGATAAATCTTATTGAGATTTCAAAAGAATTAAATATTCCAAAAGAAACTATTCGAAGAAAAGTAAATTTCTTACAAGAGAGAAATATTATATTTAGAAAGGGAAAATCAATTTTCTTTAATAACCATATCCAACGGGTACAAAGACCCGCTAACTCTAAAAAAACTATGTCGATATTTTTAGAAAAAACTAGTCTTATTTTAGCAAAGGAGTCTTGGTTTGGTAGACCTTACACTAAGGAAGAAATAGAAAATTTTATAGATAAATATTTTACTATATGTTGGCAACATTGGTTTAGGTTACAAATACCATTTTTGATAAGGCATAGGACTTTTTTTGGTGACTTAGAAACCTGGAATGTTTGGGGAGCTATAGGAATATCTCAGTTCACTGATTATTCTAAACAAATTAGAGAGAGAGTAATTGAAGATCCTCGAACTTACGCTGATTTATATTTACATCTTTTAAAACACACTCCAAAAAATGGAATAAACGCATCTTCAATTTCTGAAATTTCTAATATTCCTAGAGCAACAGTAATAAGAAAACTAAAAAATCTTTTAAAACAAAAATTAGTAACAAAAAATAAAAATCTGGAATATATGCTTTTACCTTCAAAAAAAAATATCAATTCTTTTGAACAAAACTATATGCACAACCAAAAACATAAAGCTGGTTTTGTAACAACGCTTTTTGACCTCATGAAAAATTCTACATTTAAAGTAGAATAAATAATTAATGAAATAAAAATGGAAATCGTAACTAAAATAGCACCCTTATGTCTTGCGATAATAATGTTCGGTTTAGGTCTCGGCTTAACAGTGGGAGATTTTACACGAGTGTTAAAAAATCCAAGAGATTTTTTTGTAGGGTTCTTATGTCAGGTTATTTTTCTTCCAATAATTGCTTTTGTATTAATTAACATTATTTCACTTCCACCAGAAATAGCCCTTGGTGTAATGGTGATAGCCGCAGCGCCAGGTGGTGTAACCTCAAATATTCTAACTAAGTTTGCAGATGGAGATGTAGCTCTATCAGTAAGTTTAACTGCGATTGTCAGCTTATTGAGTATTTTTATTGTTCCATTGATAGTCTTTAATTCCTCTGAATTTTTAGGGATAGAAACTGCAAAAGATATTTCAATGCTTAACATAGCAATGAAAATGTTCTTTGTAGTAACTGTTCCTGTTATTTTCGGAATGATAGTTAGAAGTTTAATGACTAATTTCATTATTTCTAAAACTCTTATAATTCAAAGATTGTCAGTAATTTTATTTCTAGTTGTATTTATTGCGATTTGGATAGAGGAGTGGGACAGAATTATTTCTTATATAACTAGAGCAGGACTTATAGTTTTCATCTTAAATATGACGATGATTTTCGTGGGATATTATGTTGCAAAATTTTGGACAACAGGTATTGCTCAAAGAAAATGTATTTCATTAGAGTGTGGCTTACAAAATGGAACTTTAGCAGTGTTTGTAACCACACAATTATTTGATGATATTGTGTTTATGGTACCGACAGCAGCCTATGCTTTAGTAATGTTTTGCACCTCTATTATTTTTGTTCTAATAGTAAGAAAAATCAATTAGATTATCTTTAAAGGGGCGAATGGTGGAACTGGTAGACGCGCCGGACTCAAAATCCGGTGGTAGCAATACCTTGAGAGTTCGAGTCTCTCTTCGCCCACCAAAATTATGGATATAGAAAAATTAGATAGTCTAGTTGAACTTTATTTTAAAAAAGCAAGTGAAGTTGACAGTAATAGACCATTTTTAAAATGGTTAAAACCAAATAAACCAACTTATACTTGGGATGACACTACAACAAAAATTTATAAACTTACTGCTAAAATTAAAACTTTAATTAAAAAAGGAGACAGATGTTTAATATTATCTGAAAATAGACCTTATTGGTTAATGACAGATATCGCGATAATGAATGCAGAAGGGATTTCTGTTCCAATTTTTACAACATATTCAGCAAATGACTATGAGTATATTTTAAATGATTGCAAACCCTCTTTAATTTTTGTTTCTGATCAGAAACAGTTTGATAAAATAAAAAAATTTATAAACAACGATGTAAAAAAAATTATCTCTTTTGAAAAAATTGATACCAAAAGTTTACTAATTCAAGAAATATTAGATGAAAAAATTGAAGAAAAAATTATTAATAAAAATTTAAAAAGGAATATGGCGGCATGTATAATTTATACCTCAGGAACATCAGGAAAACCTAAAGGTGTAGTTTTAAGTCATGGAGGCATTTTATCAAATTGTGAAAGTGCAGTGGAATTGTTAAAAGTTTTAACAGATAAAAAGGATCCTGTATTTTTAACATGGTTACCTTTATCACATTCGTATGAGCATACTGTTCAATTTATTCAAATAATTATCGGGGCAAAAGTTTTTTATGCCGAAAGTTTAGAAAAATTGATTTCCAATATGGGTATCGCAAAACCAACTATTATGACAGCTGTACCCAGATTTTATCAAAACCTTTATACGAAAATAAATATGAATTTTGAAAAACAATCAGGGTTAAAAAAAACACTTATAAATCAAACTCTACATTTAGGAAAAAAAACACTTAAAAAGGAGCCATTAACAATACGCGAAAAAATTATTAATTTTTTATGTGAAAAATTAGTAAGAGAAAAAGTTAGAAATCAGTTTGGTGGAAATTTACAAACTTTTGTCTCGGGTGGTGGAGCTTTAGATCAAAAAATAGGAGAGTTTTTAAACGCAGTCGGTCTACCTACACTTCAGGGATATGGTCTTACAGAGGCATCACCAGTTGTGAGCTGTAATTTACCAGATTTTGTGAAAGTCGATACTGTTGGTCCACCATTTAGGACAAATCAAGTAAAAATTGCTGATGACGGAGAAATTCTTATAAAAGGCGAGAATGTGATGTTGGGCTATTGGAAATTAGATGAAGAAACAAAAAAAGTTATAAAAAATGGTTGGTTACATACTGGGGATATCGGAGAGTTAGATAATAATAATTATTTAAAAATAACGGATAGAAAAAAAGACATAATAGTAAACTTAGGTGGTGATAATATTTCACCAAGCAAAATTGAAAATATTTTAACCCTAGATGAACATATTAAACAATCTTTTGTTTATGGAGATAAAAAAAATTATTTGGTAGCAATAATTGTTTGTGAGAAAGAAACGAGTAAAGAAAATATTAAACTCATAATTGAAAAAATAAACAAAAATTTAAGTTTAATAGAAAAAATTAAGAAATTTATTTTGATTCATGATGAATTCACAATTGAAAATGGAATGTTAACACCAACATTAAAGTTAAAAAGAAAAGAAATAATTAAAATTTATAAACAAGCATTAGAAAAACTTTATATTAGTAATATTTAATGTAAATTATTAGTAGTTAAAAAAACATTGGTATTGCTAAGTTTTTTAACTTTTCCAAAAAAATAAATTTATTATTGTAAACAAAACTTTTATTGAAATTTTACAAGTTAATTTATAATTGACATAAAACAAAAAAAACTTAAAGATTATATTTATAAACGAATCAAAAAGATTTGTTTAAAACAAAGGGAGATAAGATGGCTAAAAGAAGAAAAAAAGCTAAAAAGAAAACTAAAAAGAAAGCAAAGAAAAGAAGAAAAAGAAGAAGATAGTTTCCTTTTTATCTAATACAAAACTAACGCCCTTTTTAAATTTAAACATTTGAAGGGCGTTTTTTATGCATCAATGTTTTGATTTCTCCCTAACGCCTTATCCATTTTTTTTTGAACTTCTTCAGTAGATATGCTCAAAACTGCCTCAAATTCTGATTTTAGTCTTTCGTATGCTTTTTCAAAAAGCTGTCTTTCAGAATATGATTGATCCGCAATAATATCAGAATTTTTATTTAGATCTTTTACAACTTCAGCAAGTTCATATATTTTTCCTGAATTTATCTTTTGATCATATTCTTGAGCTCTTCTACTCCACATTGTTCTTTTAATCTTTGGCTTGCCTTTGAGAATTGATACACATTTATTAATTTGATTAATAGAAGATATCGGCCTTAAATTAGATTGCTGGTTAATTGGTACAGTTAAAGTAAGCTTTTCTTTTTCAATGAATATTTTGTAACATTGTAACTCAATTTGTCCAATGTTAGCTTTTTCAATAGAAGTGATTTTCCCAACCCCGTGTTTTGGATAAACGACAAAATCTTTAATGTTATACTCTCTTTTTGCATTAGGCTGTTTTTTAACCTTTTTAATTTCAATTTTTTCATCATTTGAATTTGGTGATGAAGATTTCTTTTCAGAAACAGAAGTTTTTTGTTTTTCTTTAGTTTTTAGTTTTGCTTGTTTTTTTATTTTTTTCTTTTTTATTTTTTTCTTCTTTTTTGGCATTATTATTTTCCTGGTTTATCAGAAAAATATTTCTCATATTTTCCTTTGATATCTTTAAACTTTTCGTGTTCCTTCATAGGGTCCTTTTTTTTTGTAATATTAGGCCATATTGCAGAAAACTTTTTATTTAGCAATAGCCATTTATCCTTATCTTTTAACTCATTATCTGTATCAGCAACTATAGCGTCTATTGGGCATTCAGGTTCACAAACACCACAATCTATGCACTCGTCTGGGTTTATAACAAGCATATTTTCGCCTTCGTAAAAACAATCAACAGGACAAACTTCTACACAATCTGTTAATTTACATTTAATACATTCGTCTTTAACTACATAAGTCATTTATTAAACTTTATTCATTAATGCTAATTTGATTTCACCAGAAAGTTTATCAGAAAAATAAATCAAACCACAAATTCTTCTCATAAGATTTGACTCATATTCATCTGTGGTATTATCAGAAATTATAATATTCCATAATTCCTTTATTATCTCCTTTTTAAATTCAATCGGTTTTTTTTTAATTAAATTTGTAAAATCAAGTAGCTGATTTGAGTTACCTTCCATTTTTTTTGCTTCCTCAAATATTACCTCAGGTGATAAATCATTTCCAAATCTTTCAATAAAACTTTTAATTATAACTAATTCATTTTTAGTTAGATTTTCGTCAATTTTAGCTGCATGGATTAATAGTGCAGCTATACCCGTCATATCTTTTTTATCAATTTTTTCCATATTATTTAATATTTAAACTTAAAAGTTTCTTAAATGGATTAGGTCTATTTTTCAATTTAAATACTTTATCTTTCTTTTTTGTCTCACCTATATATCGATAAGTATCTAAATTATTATCTTTTTTGTAATTCATACTTATCATTAGTTTGCTAAAATCTTCTCTAGAACAACCCAATAAATTCATCATTTCTGAGTCAATTTTAAATTTTCTATCCTTTGTCTTATTAAGTATATTAATAAATAATTTTTCGAGTATATCGATTCTAATAAAAAAACCTTTAAAATTCTCAAATCCACATAATAGATAAAATTTTTTATCAAATTTATTATCTTTTAAAAAATTTAAACCTGATCTTGGAATTTCATAGTTTTTAGACATCTCGTAAAATAATTTCCATAATGTTATTCTAAATTGTACAGCTTTTGGCTTTAACATTTTTGGTAAATAAACATGATATCTTCCAATTTTGATCCCTTCACTCCAAACTATTTTTCTATTTTCTGGGGAAATTAATTTAAGTATATGATCAACTTTATGTCTTTTAATAACACCATTATTTTCGTAGAGTTGAAAAAAAAGGGCTCTTATATATTGATTTTCAATTTTTTTCCTAGTTAAATTTAATAAATCTCCGAGGGTATCTTTTAAAAAACTACTAAACCATTCTTTAAGGTAATTTTCTAATTTTATTTTTGTATCATTTTCAAGTGCTTCGTCAGATAAAATCTCAATGTCTGGGCTAAGATAGTTATTGCCCTTTTTTAATTTTGCTATGGCATTATTTTTCCAGTAAATTTTACCATCATTTTCTAATGCTATATCTTTATTAGTAATAATATGATTTACTCTTTTATCTAGTTCTGCCTGAATTCCTTTTCTCGCAGCCTTTTTAATTGATTTGATATCCGTATCTAAGGTAGTGGATGTTAATTCAATAAAAAATTTTAACCCTTTTAGTTCGCCAATTAATTGGCCATCAATAGTAATTTTATTTTTTTCATCAATTTCAGTTTTTAATATTATATCTTGTTTTAAACTTCTAGAAAGAATACTTATTTTTTTATCTATAAAACTTCTTGTTAACTCCTCGTGTAATTTGTCTGATAGTCTATCTTCGATATTTTTAGTTATTTGAATCCAATAATCTGAATTTTCAACCCAATTTTTTTTATTAGCAACATAAGACCATGTTCTTACATTAGATATTCTGTGTGATATTACATCCACATTTCCATGGTCCTTATCAAGTCCTTTTAATTGTTCTTTCATATATTCATTAGGAATTCTTTTCTTTCTTGTAGTCAAAAATTTAAAAACTTTGTCAACAATATTAATGTGTTGTCCGTAGGCTTTCTTCTCAAAATCTGGAATTTGGCAACACTCCCATAAAAGTTCTAAATTATTAAAATATAAATTATTATTTTCTCCCTTTTTTAAAAAGAATCTTAAAACATTTTCATCAAGAGACTCGTTTGTTCTTATTAGCAATTTGTCGTGAGGTTTTTTTTCTAAAGAATTTAGCAATCTTTCATGATTCTCAAAGTTTAAATTTGAATTTCTCCAATAAATTATTTTTGTATCAGGTAAATTGTGTTTTTCTATATTTTCTATTTCATCAGAAACAATATTTTCACAATCACCAGTCGTACCAAAGTATCCGTCATTTTTATACCTTCCGGCTCTACCAGCGATTTGAGATATTTCAATTAGGTTTAATCTTCTTGTTTTTTTTCCATCAAACTTTTTTAAGTTTGAAAAATAAATTTCATTTATATCCATATTTAGCCCCATTCCTATAGCATCGGTAGCAACTAAAAAATCAACATCTCCCGATTGATAAAGTTCTACTTGGGAGTTTCTAGTTTTTGGACTTAAGGAGCCCATAATTACTGCAGCTCCTCCTTTTTGCCTTCTTACAAGTTCAGCTAAAGCATAAACATCCTCAATCGAGAAAGCGATAATTGCAGATTTTCTATCTATTCGAGAAATTTTTTTGTAACCCCCGTATATAAGTTTGGAAAATCTTTCTTTTTTTAAAAACTCCACATCATTAATCAATTCTTGAATAATATTTTTCATTATTTGAGATCCTAAAAACATAGTCAGCTTTCTCCCTCTAAAATTCAAAAGTCTATCAGTGAAAATATGACCTCTTTCTTTGTCAGCACACATTTGGATTTCGTCTACAGCTACAAAATCTACTTCTTTATCCTTGGGCATTGACTCAACAGTGCATATATAATAATCAGCAGTGCTTGGAATAATTTTTTCTTCACCAGTAATTAAAGCTACTTTATTTTGACCTACTATTTTTACACATTTATCATAAACTTCTCTGGCTAGTAGCCTTAGTGGAAAACCAAAAATTCCACTTTCAAATTTTAACATTTCTTCTATTGCCACATATGTCTTTCCGGTATTGGTTGGTCCTAAAAGCGCTTGTATTTTTGATGTTGTTGGGTTTTCCATATTTATGTTTGATTAAAAATTTTATACTATATATAGATTTCGTTTAAGAACAAAAATAGATTAAAACATGACCGAATCAATTTGTCAAATGTTCTAATTTTAAAAAATTATTGAATTGAACCTTTAGTCCCCGTATACAAGATTATAACTTTTTATAAAAGTTATTATGAGAAACATAATCAAACGCAACATTCTTAAACTTAAGCCTTCTGCAACATTAGCAATAAACGAAACATCTAAACAATTAATCAAAGATGGAAAAAAGGTTTATAGATTTGGATTTGGACAGTCTCCATTTCCAGTTCCAGAAAAGATCGTCACAACATTAAAAGATAATGCTCATAGAAAAAATTATTTGCCTATGCAGGGTCTTGAAGAATTAAGAGAAGCCATATCCGATTATCTAGAGAAAAAAACAGGCGTAAGGTATTCAAAAAAAAATATTATAATCACTCCTGGCTCAAAAGAAGCGATGCTCTTGATGCATGTTGTATTTAATGGAGATATTATTTTACCATCATCTAGCTGGGTTTCTTATGAACCCCAAGCAGAAATTGGTAGAAACAAAGTTCATTGGATTAAAACACATAGGGAAAATAATTGGTTTCCTACATCTGATGAACTAGAAAAAAAAATCAAATCTTTAAAAAAGAAAAAATTAATTTTTATTATCAATTCACCCAACAACCCATCAGGAACAACATGTAATAATCTTGAAAATCTTGCGAAGATAGCAAAAAAACATAAAGTATTAGTTTTATCTGATGAGATCTATACTGATTTATCTTTCAATAAAAAATATGATTCAATCTCAAAATTTTATCCTGAAGGGACTTTTATCAGTGGGGGACTAAGCAAATGGTGTGGAGCTGGAGGGTGGCGATTAGGATTTTTTGCCGTGCCCGAAAAAATGTCAATTTTTTTAAATAGTCTTAAAACACTTGCAAGCGAGTCATACTCAACAGTTAATACTCCAGTTCAGTATGCTGCAGTTGAAGCTTACAGAGGAGACTACGATGAATATAAGATTAAAACAACAAATATTTTAAAATCGATTGGAAACTATGTTTACAATAAACTAAAGTCTAATAAAATATTTATTAACCCTCCACAAGGTGCCTTTTATTTATTACCAGAGTTTAAAAATTCAAAATATAAAAGTTCTCAAAAATTATGTGAAGACATTCTTAAGGAAACTGGAGTTGCAATGTTACCTGCTTCAGAATTTGGTTTTAGCTCAAATAAATTACTTACAAGATTAAGCTATACAGATTTTGATGGTGAAACTTTTTTGAAAAATATTTCAATTAATTCAGTAATAGATGATAAGATAATAGAAAAATATGCACCAAATGTAGTTGCTGGTGTAAATAAATTATCAAATTGGGCCAAAAATCAATAAAGATTCTCTTTGACCTTAACCTTTTTCCATAGTTTAATTTAGATAATAAATAAAAGGAGATGTATGAAAAAAATAATGTCAACAGTCTCTGCAGCATTATTATTATTTGCTGTTTCAAGCCCAATAACAAGTATTGCAAAATCAGCTGAGTTCTTTTCAATAGGAACTGGTGGACCAACTGGAGTTTATTTTCAGGTTGGAAATGCGGTATGTAAAATGGTTGCGAAACTACAATCTGCAGAACATGGAAGAAAAAAAGGAACTGAAAAAGCTTATCGTTGCTCAGCTCCTTCAACAGGTGGTTCTACATATAACATAGGTCAAATCATGCAAGGTGAACTTCAATTCGGAGTAGCTCAATCAGATTGGCAGTATCATGCTTATAATGGGACAAGACCTGACAAAGTAAAACCTTATGACAAGTTAAGAGCAGTATTTTCTGCTCATCCAGAGCCGTTTCAAATCATAGCTAGAAAAGGTTCTAGAATTAAAGACTGGAATTCATTAAAGGGAAAAAAAGTGAACATAGGAAATCCAGGATCTGGTCAAAGGGGAACATTTGAAGTTTTAATGGAAGCTCATGGAGTAGACACTGGTTACTTTGGAGCAACTTCAGAACTTACATCATCAGAACAGTCTGGCGCATTGTGTGATAAGAAAATCGACGCTTTTGGGTATACTGTTGGTGTGCCTAACGCCGGTGTTGCACAATCTACAGATGGATGCGGAGCGAGTATAATCAACTTGGAAACAGATGCAGTAAAAAAACTTGTAGCTGACAATCCTTTTTATGCTTTTGCTACAATTCCGAAAGGAACTTATAAAACATCAAAAAAAGATGTAACTACTTTTGGTGTAATGGCTTCTTTTGTAACAAGTGCAGATGTATCAGATGATTTAGTTTATGCAGTTGTGAAAGCTGTATTTGAAAATCTTGATGATTTCAAAAAACAACATCCAGCGTTTGCTAATCTAGATCCTAAAAAAATGATCGTAGATGGTCTTTCTGCCCCATTACATCCAGGTGCAGTTAAATACTATAAAGAAAAAGGCTTAATGTAAGCTTAATAAATTTAAGGCCCAGTTGAAAAACTGGGCCTTTTTTTTTATGCTCATGAAATGTCACAAATAAATGAAAGTTTTTTTAAGAAGCACGATGAAGAGGGTGGTTCGAGAAGAATCCTTAAAAACTGGAATTTAAAATTAGTAGGAATTTTTGCGATCACTTGGTCGTTATTTCAATTATGGTATGCTTCACCATTACCTTTCTTATTAGACTTTGGAAAATTTATTGATGTTCCTGCAAGAGCTATCCATTTAGCATTTGGCATGGGTCTTTGTTTTTTAGCTTATCCATCTTTAAAATCAAAACGGACTTCATCGATCAACATTACTGATTTTGTTTTAGCTTTAGTTTCTTTAGTAGTTACAATTTATTTAGTAATAGAGTATGAACGTTTAGTTTATAGACAGGGTATACTTGCAACAGCTAATATTTTTGGTTTTAATATTCCATACGAGTTAATCCTTGGAGGTGTAGGAATTTTACTTCTTCTAGAAGCGACTAGAAGGGCTATCGGGATCCCGTTAGTGGCTATAGCTTTAATATTTTTACTTTTTTCAATTTTTGGTCAAAAAATGCCTGATTTAATCTCTCACCAGGGTTTATCAATTAATAGACTAATAGGTTATCATTGGTTTGGAGGAGAAGCAATTTTTGGAATACCAATAAGTGTTTCGGTAAGTTTTATTTTTTTATTCGTTCTATTTGGAGCTACATTGGATGCAGCTGGTGGAGGTAAATATTTTCTTAATTTAGCTTTTGCACTTGTAGGTAAAATGAGAGGAGGCCCTGCAAAAGCTGCTATCCTAGCTTCTGGCTTAACAGGTTTGATTTCAGGGTCTTCCGTAGCAAATACCGTGACCACAGGAACTTTTACAATTCCAATAATGAAAAGAACTGGTCTTACTCCAACAAAAGCAGGAGCGATTGAAGTTGCTGCATCTGTTAACGGTCAAATCATGCCCCCAATAATGGGAGCGGCTGCTTTTGTAATGGCAGAGTTGCTAGGAATTTCTTATTTTACAGTCATTACTCATGCTTTCTTACCTGCAGTTATCTCCTATATAGCCTTGTTTTATATTTCACATTTAGAGTCAGTAAAATTAGATATAAAAGGATTATCAGACGACCAAATACCACCATTAGGGAAAACATTTCTAAGTGGTATTCATTTTTTAATACCAATATTTATTTTAGTTTATTTATTATTAGTTGAACGTTGGACAGCAGCATCAGCTGTGTTTTACTCTATATTATCTTTATTTTTAATTATTATTGTTAAAGAGATTTTTACAGCAATTCGGCTAAATGAGAGTTTCTTAATTGGATTAAAAGAGGGATATAACAAGGTAATTACTGGATTAGAAAAAGGCGCCTTAAATATGATTAGTGTTGCAATAGCTATTGCTACCGCTGGAATAATTGTAGGTGCAGTGGCTTCAACTGGTTTAAGCAATAATCTAATTGTTATTGTTGAGGCTATTTCAGGAGGAAATGTGATTACTCTTCTTTTATTAACCGCAGTGCTATGTATCATATTAGGAATGGGGCTACCTACAACTGCCAACTACCTTGTTGTTGCAGCTCTTATGGCACAAGTAGTTGTAGAAGTAGGAAGCGCTTCTGGATATATTTTTCCTTTAATCGCTATCCATTTGTATGTTTTTTATTATGGACTAATGGCAGATGTTACCCCGCCAGTCGGCCTAGCATCTTATGCTGCAGCAGCAATTTCAAAAGCAGATCCTATTAAAACTGGTGTTCAGGCTTTTTGGTATAGTTTAAGAACTGGGATTTTGCCTATTGTGTTTATTTTTAACCCAGAGTTGTTATTAATTGGTATTGAAAATTTTTGGCATGGTTTAACCGTAGTAATCACATCTCTTATCGCCATTTTAGTTTTTACTGCCGCTACTCAAGGCTGGTTCATAAACCGTTTGAAGTGGTATGAAATAATTGTTTTTTTGATTATATCTATGTCCCTATTTAGACCTGGTTATATCTTAGATAAATTTTATCCAAAATACGATCAGCAACAATTAACAGCTGGTAAAATAGAGTCGTTATCTTTTGACAAGGACAAAGAAGTTCATATAAAAATTACTAGGAGAACTGAGTATGGAGATAGGTATAAACTTTTTGTAATAGAGAAAAACAGTTTTGACAAAAAATTCACATTAAATGAGTATGGAGTAAGTTTAACTAATATTGAAGAAACATTGGTTGTAGACACTCTTAAATGGAATGGTTTAGCAAAAAAATCAGGAATGCAAACCGACGATATCATAAGCGAGCTGAAAGTTGAAAATCTTGATAGACCCAACAAAGCTATTGTTTATCCGTTTTCAATTTTGATATTATTGGCAGCTGGCTATTTTAATTATAGAAGAAAAGCTCCACAACTTTAAAAGTTTTATTATTGACTTCAAAACTTAAATAATGATAAATATTCTCAACTGACATACGCTTGTATAAATTGTATTAGAATGTGTATTGTAGAAATAACGATTTTTCATACATTATTGTAAGCGTCTGCAAAAATAGAATGATAAATTTATTTAGTCTTGAAATTATTGTGGGTCTGATAATTGGAATGATTATTGGATGGTTAATAAAAAATTTATTTACAAAAAAAGAAAATATAGGAGATTTGGCAAGTAATTTAAAATCTTTAGAAGAAAAGTTAGATGGTTATCATACATCTAATACTTCTGAACGTGGCTCTCTTAAGAATATTTTAGAAGATATAAAAAAGGGCGAGGCAGATGTTGTGAAATCTGCTGAGGATATAAAGAGAACTCTTGTCACAGGGGGATCCCAAAGCCAAGGGTCTTGGGGAGAGCTTGTTTTAACAAGAATTCTAACTGAAAACTTAAGATTCACAGAGGGCGAAGAGTTCGAGGTTCATAAAAGTTTTAACGAGGAAGATGGTAGAAAAATTCCAGATGTTATAATTCATTTTCCTGATGGCAGGGATGTAATAGTTGACTCGAAGGTTTCTTTGAAAGCATGGGATGAATATGTAAATTCGAACGATGAAAGAGTAAAGGAAGAAGCGCTAGAAAGACATAAATTATCTTTGAAGAGTCACATTGATACTTTAGCCAAAAAAAACTACCAGGGAGTAAAAGGAATTAAAACAATTGATACAGTTATAATGTTTTGCCCCAATGAGTCTGCAATTTCAATATTACCAAGACAAGGAGGAAGTAAATTGTTTGAGTATGCTATAAAAAACAAAGTTACCTTAGCATCTCCAAGTATATTTTATTATATGCTCAAAACTGCAGAATATTCATGGAAAGCAGATAAGCAAAGTAGAAATGTAGCAGATATAATTAAGCTAGCTAATCTTGTAAGTGCCCAAGCAGTTGATATTTATGGTAGTGCAAAAAAAGCTCAAGAAGCTATCTACAATACTTCAGAAAGGGTTTCTGAAGTAATGACAAAAATTCAAGACGGCAGTGGAAGTTTTTTAAGCAGAATACAAAAAATGAATAAACTTGGACTTACTCCTAAAAAGCAAGTTCCAATTGAAGTCGAAGAGGAAGATCTAGATGTTGTTAAAATAGAGGAAAAAAAGAGGAAAATTAAATAATGCCAAATATTGCAGTTTTAGATTTCGAAGCTCAATCTGCGTCAACTTCTACTGGAAAGATAATTTCTGTCTCTGGAATTTTATACAATGATGACTTTCAAGAACTAGATAGGTTTGAATTATTTTGTAGGAATGTTCCAGGTTATATTCCTGATCCTTATAGTTTATGGGTGAACAAAGGTTTAAAAAATCTTAAAGAGTCTAACAGAAGCCATTATCAGCTTATGATTGAGATGCATAAATATATAAATAAATGGTCACCATGTATTTGGGCAACTTGGAATGGTCATGGTTATGATTTTCCTCTTGCTGAAAAAGAGAATTATAGATCATTACTTCCAATTTACATTTTAAAAACACAAGGTAACGAAGCTGCTGACTTTTTACCTTTCGCAAGAGCAGCAAAACTTTTTTATCCTAAATCACTCGAAACATCTTATTCATCTTCTAATAACCCAGTATTTAAACTAGAAGATTTAGGTATGAAAAATTTTCCTGAGACAGATAAAAGTAAATTTCATACTGCCACTCAAGATGTTGAAATAACGGCAAAAATAATTAAAAAAATAAAGAGCACAGCAAAACCAATATTTGATTCTTCGCTTATAACTATTTCCAAACAAAATGCAAAAGATCAAATATTAAAAAATAAGCTATTTACTACTTCACTTTATTATTTTGGTAAATCAAGGCCATTTGCTTGTACCTATTTATTTGATCACCCAGAATATGCTTGGCCGATGGTGTATTGTTTAGAGACAGATCCTAAAGATTTAATGTCACTTGATTTTAAATCACTTAAAGAAACTATGAAAAAACCAGGAAAATTTATAAGAGCAATACCTCTAAAACATCCTGTTATTCTTCATATAAACTTTTCTCTTAAAACCGAACCTTTTAAAACTATAGGATTAAATAAACTGACTGAAAGAGCAGAAATAATAAAAAATAATTCCGAATTTGCTGAAAAATGTAGGAAAGCAGTTAAAGAAATTGCTGAAGAAAAAAAACTAAAATATGTTTCTAAAGAAGATCAAAAAACTGCCGATGACCCACACAACCAGTTATATAGTGGAGGTTTTTTGGATAAAAATAGTTCTGATAATGATATTATACAAAAATTTCATACTATTGATTGGGATAAAAGATACGATCAGGTTTTAAAGATAAAGGATCAAAGATTTAAATATTTTGGTGAAAGATTAATTTACCAAAATGAACCTGAAGCTTTACCAAAAGATGTGTATGATAAAATACATAAAGATACGGCAGAAAGAGTACTTAGGTTAGAAGAAAAAAACTTTACCACAATTCCTATGGCTGAACATTTAATTGATGCAATTAGAGCAGAAAAAGAAATTTCTAAAGAAAAACTAGAGTATATGAATGAAATAGACTCAATGATAAAAGAAATGAGAGTCATTTATGAAAAAGTGTTAAATAAAAAAATAGCTTAATAAGTGTTAAAACAGGATTGACTTTAAAAAAAAAATATCTATTTAGTAGTTATGGCTGAACTCTATAAATTAACTGATCAAAATTACGAAAAAGAGGTTATTAATAGTAACGATCTATGGTGCGTAACTTTTAGTGCGCTGTCCTTTTGTCAGCCTTGTAAAATGCTTCATCCCGTGATCGAGTCGATTGCCAAAAATAATAAGGTTCCAGGTGTCAAATTTGGTGTGGTTGCGACGGAAGACACAGGTTTAAATTGGAGCACATCTCTAGGCATACGTGGCGTTCCTACTACGCATATAATGCGTGGTAAAGAAATTATAGGTACCAAAGTTGGATTTGTTCCTGAAAAAGATTTTATTGAATTTGTAAAATCAACCACAAAAATTTAATTTTTTTTTAAAAGACTTCCTATAAAATACAAAGATCCGGTGACTAATAAACACTTAGGTGAACTAGGAATCTCGTTCTTAACTGTCTCAAAACTTTTACTCACAGACGAGTTAATATTTAATTTAGTCGCAATTTCATGTAATTCTTCTTTAGGGATTACATTTTTTTCTCTACGCATGTTAACAAAAAATATCTTTTTGAATTTTTTTTTCATCGGACTTAAAAATGAGTAGGGATCCTTAGAATTTATCATCGATATAACTGCGAATTTATCTTTTTTAGTTAGCTGATTTATAGCATTAACTAACTTAGAAGATTGTTGATCATTGTGCGCACCGTCTAAAATTAATATATCTTTTGAATTCAATTTTTTCCTAAGTTTACCTTTTTTTAGTATTTGTAATCTTCCTTTTATAGAAATATTCTTTAAAGCAATTTTTATCATTTTTAATGGAATATTTTGGTCAAGTGCAATTCTTATTGCAACAGTTGCATTTTCGTAATTATGTTCTCCAATTAGATTACTTTTAATTTGAAATTTATGTCTTTTATCATTATAAAAATATCTCTTATTCTCTTTTGTTAATTTAAAATCCCTACCATAAATTATTTTTTCAGAAAAATTTGATTTAAGATTAGCCTTAATCATTTTTAGGATCAGAGGGGTTTGTTTAGCAATATAAACTTTAGATTTAATGAAACTTGTCTTTTCAAATACTATTTCTTTAAGTGATCTTAAATTTCTTTTTTTTGTTTTAGTCCAATCTAAGTGGTCCCAAAAAATTGGTGAAATAATATGTACATCTGGGTTAGGATATAGAGCGCGAACAGCATCTTTACGGCCAAATAATCCATACTCAGCCAATACCCAGTCAATCTTCTTATTTTTGATATATAATCCAAAAGCAATAATAAGTCTCTCAAACTCAGTAAGTTTTCGAAATTTTGAAACTTTTATTAAAATTTTTTTAAGCAAATTTTTTTTAATAAAAATATTATTAATTTCAAATCTTTCTACCAATGATACTAAATGGGGTGATGTAGTAACAGCAAATTTTTTCTTTTGTTGGGAAATTATTTTTTTAAAAATTTGTAAAATAGAGTTTTTAGCTGAAGTGCCGTTAATTGTTAGAACTTTTCTACTATCAATATTTTTATTTAAATTAAGTTTTTTTAAAACCGATCTTACTCTACTTAAACCTAATTTGATTTTGTGTTGATTAAGCTTTAGCAGCTCGTTGGTTGATTTTATTTGTGATACTCTCATCTATTTCTACATTATTAGAAATAGATTGTTGCTCATGTTTTTTCAACAAAACTTTTGTTATTTCTGAAACTCTTTCTTTAATCTCTAATCTTGAGTTAAAATAGCCATCAATCATTCCACATTTTTCTACTAGACTTATACTTTCACCAAAATCATCTGGCATTTCTTGATTATCTGAGGATCTCACGCTAGCTGACACTCTTTTACCTGAAAATAGTTGGTTGTTGTTATTTGGCGCTGTTGAAAATAAAAGATCATTCGCAAAAGTATTTACAAATGTACCGCCTGTAATCTTAGACTCCAATATTCCAATATTAAGAATATTTTTTTCCTTAAGCATATCATGCACCATTTGACATACGCTCATAGATTTCAAACTGTGAATATTTCCAAAAACGGACATACCCCCTGATTGGTAAATTGATAAAAATAAATCAACTTTATTATCTAAGGCGTATTGCGCTGCTACTAAAAAATGTTCATTCTCTCTTTGAGAAAATGCAGCTCCACCAAAATTAAAATTATATCCCACAACTACCGCATTAAGACCATTGATTTTACCGGCAGCGATAAGAAGAGCGCTTTGTTGTCCGGTTTTATTTTGATAATTTTTATATTTGTCTATATATTTTTTTCCTTTTACAACTACTCTTAGAGGATCAGGGTCTGCCCACTCAGGACACTCAATTAGTTTATAATCTCCATTATCAAATAAAAGATTTTTAAACATTATTTTTGGTTCCAAATCAAAATGATATGAGCACTTACAGATACTATATTGAGATTGAAGATCAGTTTTTAATTGCATTTCTTTACAACCAGGACAACTTACCCATAGACTCTCACTTTGATCTTGTCGAGTTGGCCTATTTTTTTTAAATGTTGCTTTAGCCTTCTCTACAAAACCTAAAACTTTGTTTTTAATCCAATTCAAATGATTCTCCTTCTAAGATTACTTACCATTAAACCAAGTTTTTTGGCAATATTATGTTTTTTATTTATAGAATCATTAATTCCCTTGCATAATTGACTGCCTACAACAAGTCCGTCAGCACTTCTTAAAGACGAAATAGTTTTATTCGTTATTCCAAATCCAATTACGATACTCTTATTTCTTCCCATTTTTTTAATCTTAAAATAATTTTTTAAAATTGTTTTTGGAGGAACTTTAAGTTTTCCACCTGTAGTGCTTAACATAGATATATAATAACACATATCATGACTATCCTTAATAATCTTTTTCATCCTATCATTTGATGTAGTAGGAGACAAAAGCTGAACAAAGTTGATAGATTTTTTTTTACATTTTCTTGCAAAATTTTTATTTTCAGGCCAAGGTAAATCAACACAAATAATTCCATTTACATCTACTTGCTTGCATCTTTTTAAAAATTTATTTTCACCGAATTGAAGAATCATATTGTAATAACCCATCAATATAACGGGTTTAGAATTTTCAATATTTTTAAAAGATTTAACAATTTGAAAGGCATCATTCATTTTAAAACCATTTTTTATAGACCTGTACGCACTTGTTTGAATTTGTCCCCCATCAGCTACTGGAGTAGAGTGCGGGAAACCCAGTTCACAAATATCAGCATTTTTTGAAATTGATTTGAGAATTTCCAAAGATCTAAGTTTAGATGGATCAGACGCGACTGTATAAGTTATCAATGCTGGTCTCTTCTCTGATTTACATTTTTCAAATACTAATTTAATTTTTGATTTCATCTTTTATATGATCCTAATTTTTTTTTTATGATATCCTTATCCTTAAGACTGTCACCACATGAGTTTACAATTATTACATTTGAAGATTTCAATTTAGGTGCTTGATGAATTGCCTCAGCAAATGCATGTGAAGGTTCAAGTGATGGCGAAATATTTTCAAGTTTTGAAACTAATTTAAATGCATTTAAAGCCTCTTCATCTGTTGCTGATGTATATTTTGCTCTTTTAGTATCTTTAAGAAAACAATGTAATGGAGATATTCCAGGATAGTCAAGTCCAGCAGATATAGATGCCGTTGAACCTATTTGCCCATCTTTATCCTGAATTACATACTGAGCAGCACCATGAAGAACACCTACCTTTGAACTATTAGTTAATGGAGCAGCATGAAGTTTACTATTTTTAGGCCCGCCTGCCTCAACCCCAATAAATTCCGCATGTGTATCCATAAATTCATTCCAAAATCCCATTGCAGAACTTCCGCCTCCAACACAATTTATCAATTTTAATCTTTTTGGAATTTCACCAAACTCTTCTTTTACTTGTTCTATTAATTCTCTTGAAATTTGAGCTGTTGAGTACGCACAAATTTTAATAAATATGTTAGGACCAACTGTAGACCCAACGCACATGTGAGTCGTATCACAGTGAGAAACCCAGTAACGCATACATTCACTCACTGCGTCAACTAATGTTTGACTACCAGAGTACACTGGTATTATTTCAGCTCCATTTTTTCTTATTGCTTCAACATTAGGTCTTTGCCTTTTTATATCTTTAGCACCCATAAAAATTTTACAACTAAGACCAAATTTTTTTGCCGCCATAGAAAGCATCTTTCCAGCGTAACCAGCACCTGTATCACCTATTATGTATTTTTTACCTGCCCTTTTTGCGATTAAACAATGAACTGTTGCATTGTAAATTTTATGTGCTCCACCATTAGCTTCAGATACTACTTTTGCATATATTTGTGCACCCCCTAGAAAATTAGTTAAATTTTCTAATTTGATAAATGGAGTAGGAGATCCTACATAGTTTTTAAAGTAATAATCTCTATCTTTCAAAAACTTTTTATCTTTTCTTAACTTTTGAAAAAGATTTGTTAGATCATCGATTGGTTTTTTTAATGTTTCAGGGATAAAATTTCCACCGAATTTTCCCCCATACATGAAATTTTTATCGTGTTGATCTATTAAAGGAATTCCTTTTTTAATTTGCATTACTAATTCGCTTTATCTCTTTTATAAAAATCTTGATTTTATTAATGTCTTTTACTTTATTTGTTTCTAAAGCTCCAGAAACATCAATAATATCAGCTAATTTAGATAGATTTTCAAGAGTATCAATAGTTATGTTGCCAGCAATCATTTTTTTGGCCTTTGTATTAACATTTCTCAACCATTCATAGTTCCAAGACAAACTTTTTTCATAACCTGAGCTATCCCATAAAATAATTTCAGAAGTATCCTCGATATCTTTGTATTTATAAATATCTCTCTTTTCTTTGACTTGAATGGTTGGAATTATTTTAATTTGAAATTTCTTTTCTATTTTTTTAATATCTTCATTACTATATTTTCCATATATTTGAAAATAGTCTAATTTTAATTTTGCAAATTGTTCCAACTCACTTTCGCTGGGTGTAACAAAAACCCCAACAAATTTCGTATTTATTTTATCAAGGTTTATTATTTCCTTAAGTTTTTCGAATGAGATGAACCTATGGCTTTTGGGGTAATTTAGGATAAAACCACAAAAATCTACTTTCTCTTTAACACAAAATTGAACTTCTTCTAGTCGAGAGAGACCACAAATTTTTATTTTCATTTATTTTAATTAATTACTTTTAAAAGCTCTTTAAAATTTTTCTTTATATTATTTCTTGTAACTGAGCGACCTACGACAATCCAATCAGATTTTACTAGATCAGGCTTCATAGTCCTTTTTTGATCAAAGTTATTTTTTTTTAATTTAATACCAGGTGTTATAATTTCTTTATTAAAAATTTTTTTAACTATTTGTACCTCGTACGGACTGCAAACAAGAGCATCTAATTTTGTTTTATTTGCTAATTTTGCTTGGTGTAAAACAAGTTTTTTTACACTTTTGTTATATCCTACTATCTTTAAATCTTTATCATTTAATGATGTCAAAGTTGTTACTCCAACTATTTTAATTCGCCCAGCTACTTTTTTTACAGCTTTCAAAGCATCAATTCCTGAACTTATGTGCACTGTTAAATAATTAATCTTTAAATCTTTTAAGGCTTTAACCGTTGAAAGCATTGTGTTTGGGATATCATTTAATTTAAGGTCAGCAAATATAATTTTATTTCTTAGGTTTGATATGTATTGACGACCATTTTTTGAGTTAAAAAATTCTAAACCAAATTTGTAACCAATCACGACACTATTGGAATAAGTATTCCTAATTATCTCCGAGGCTTTTTTGACATTATTTGTATCAATAGCAATAAATATTTTCTTTTTCATTTCATTTTTCTTTTTCGTTAATCAATTTACTTAAAGCCTTGGAAAGCTTTATTCTTACCACTTTTTTTGACGGCACGTAAATCCTCTCTTGTGTCGATGGATTAATTGCGTCATGCCTTTCTTTCAATTTTTTTACTGTAAAACGCATTAAATTTCTGATTTCAACTGGTTTTTCGTTCTGTAGTGATTTGGTTATACTTAAAAAAAAGTGCTCTATTATTGTTTCTATAAGTTTTTTATTTAATTTAGGATATTTTTTTTTAAGTTTATCTATTAAGATAGTCTTAGACAATTATTCCTTTTTCTTTGTTTTCTTTTTCCTACCTAAGGCAGCGCTGAATATACCAGCTAAAGATCTTCCACTTTTAGCTGCACCTTCACCGAACTTCTGGACAAGATTCTTCTCCTCTTGTATTTGAGCAGCGCGAACAGATAAAGTTACTTTTCTTTCAGGAACCGATAATTCAGTAATTTTTGCATCCGGAAGAGTGTTACCGGGAGAGAAGATTTCAGGTCTACAGTCTGCGGGCTCTTTTGCTAAATTAGATTTTTTAACTGTTACAATTATTTTCTTTTCAGGGTCTACAGCTACTTTTACACCGGTTTTCATTACTTCTACAACTTTAGTGCTGATTATGCTTCCTACTTTGTATTTTTTCTCATTAAAGAATTCAAACGGATCTTTTTCCATTCTCTTAATTGAAAGCTTAAGTTTTTCATCTTTAACTTCAATCACTTTTGCTTTGATTTTATCGCCTTTCTTGTATTTTTTTAAATCATCAGAGTTTGAATTATAATTGATTTCCCGATAATGAATCATACCTGTGAGACCAGAAGAAATTTCAGCAAATATTGCTTTATCTGTAACATTTTTTACTACTGCGTCTATTGGTTGATCCAATTTTTTCTCAATTTCTTTCCAAGGCGACGGCATTGTATCTTTGTAACTTAGAGAAATTCTTTTCGACTCTGGTTCAATAGATATTACTTTTACAGAAATTTCTTGGCTAGGTGAAAGAACTTTATTTGGTTCAATATTTTTGTTTCCCCAGTCAAGGCAGCTTTGATGACAGAGACCTTCCACTCCCTCGGCTAGCCTAATGAAAGCACCGTATGACAGTACTTTTTGTACTACTCCTTTATAAATTTCTCCAACTTTGAAATTTTTTTCAATATTTGCAAAAGGTGATTCAGTTAGCTCCTTGATGGAACAGTTAACCCTAGAAGTGGTTTCGTTGATTTCTGTTATTTTTACTTTAATCTTATCTCCTACATTTACTAAATCTGTTGGAGATTTTACCCTACCGTGTGAAAGTTGTTTGATATGGCAAAGCATATCTAAACCTTTATAATTAAAAAAAACTCCGAATTCAGTTATACCTTTGCATTCTGCTGTAACAATATCACCTTCTGATACTTGTTTTAATAATTCTTTTATTTCTGCATTTCTATTTTTTTCTAAAACTGCTCTTCTGCTTAAAGCGACATTTCCTCTTTCTCGATCCAGACGCACAGCAACAAACTTAAGAGGTATTCCCATTAGATGATCTACTTTTTTTAAAGGGCGTGAGTCTAGCTGGCTGCTTGGTACAAAACAACTTAGTCCATCGATTTCTGCTACGAAGCCTCCTTTGATACGACCAGTAAGTCTTCCTTCTATTTCCTCCCCCGACTCAAAAATCTTTACAAGTTTTTTCCAAGTCTTCATTCGTTTAGCTTTACTATATGAAACGATTAATTCGCCTTTAGCGCTCTCTACTCGCTCTAAAAAGCATTCTATAATGTCGTTTACTTTGATTTTTTCTAATTCATTATTAGCTTTAAACTCGTCAACAGGTATCATTGCTTCCATCTTAAGACGAAGATCAGCAATTACATAGTTTTTGTTAATTTCAACGATTTTTGCTTTAACTATTTCACCTTCTTTAAGCTTTCTATCTTTAAAATCACTCTCAAGCATTTTTGAGAATTCTTTGTGAGAACTATTTTTATTATTAATATTTTCTTCTGTTGCCATAATTTTTTAATTTAAAATCAACTACTTCAGACATTTTTGCCATTACATCCTTAATGTTTAAATTAGCTGTATTGATGTACACTGCTTTGGGATGTCTTTCAAGTCTTGAAAAGCGTCTGTGCCTATCCATAAAATCTCGTTTTTTGAGGTCTTTAAGAACTTCTTGAAATTTTAATCTTTTGTTTTTCTTTTTTAACTGTTTAAATCTTCTTCTGGCAGCAATTTTAATTGGTGTGCAAACTACATAGAATTTAACCTGAGCCATTGGAAAAATTTTTGATCCATCCCTACCTTCTAGCACCACTTTTCTATTTTTTTTTAACAAATATTTTTTGTTTTTGTTTTATAATTTTTCTAATTTCCAATTCTTTTGCTATTTCAGATGTAAAAGATGATATTTTAGGAGTGTGAAGATTCAACTTTTGTATCTTTTTAAAGTTTATTTTTTTTAATTTTTTTTTTAAAAAGGTTAATTTATTTTCAGGGTTTTTATCTAATATTAGTTTAGCTGCATATCTAAAAAGAAGTCCAGAATAAAGTACAGATAAATTATATTTTTTTGCTAGTAGTTTGGCAAAGGTAGTTTTACCAGACCCACTACTTCCAGTAATATCTATAATAAAATATTTATATTTTTTCAAATTTTGCTCCTAACGATTTTATTATTTTTAAGAAAGACGGGGCAGATGTAAAAACAGTTTCAAAATTATCAATTTTTGCTTTGGCTCCTGTTAAAGCCGCTAGTATAAATGTAGATTGACAAATGCGGTGATCACCTAAGTTTGGTACAAAAATCCTTTTATCACTTGCATCAATCATGCCTTTTCCAAAAATTTTCATCTCATTTTTACTTAATTTACACTTGATTCCAATTTGTCCTAATATTTTCTTCATCTCAAAAGCTCTTGAGCTTTCTTTATTAGATAAACCAGAAATATTTTTAAAAACCGAAATACCCTTAATCAATGCAGCCATTACAAAAAGAATTAGATATTCGTCTGTTGTTTTTGGATAAAAATTACTTGGTGTTCTTATTGGTTTGAGTTTGCAACTTTTAACAAGAAGATCGCCCTTAAGTTCGTTATTTTCTTTTTTCAAATTAATAAATTTTATTTTTGCTTTTTGTTTTATCAAAATCTCGTAAAAACCTATTCTAGTTGGATTTAAACCAACATTTTTAATTTTTAGTGAAGAGTTTTGATTTAACAGGGTCAATGCGGTAAAAAAAGCTGCACTACTGGGGTCTCCTGGAACATTAATATAAATTGGCTCTAAATATTTTTTTCCGAAAATTTTAATAATCCTTTTTTTATTCTTATTAATTTTTATTACATTATTATTTTTGCTTAACATATTTTCTGTATGATCTCTTGATCTTATTTTTTCAAAAATTTCTGTTTGTCCATAACTATTAAGACCTGCGAAAATCACAGCAGACTTTAATTGTGCACTTTCGCCAGCTTTGTATTTTATACCCAAAGGTATTTCGCTTGAAATCATTTTTAAAGGTAAATTAAATTTTTTTTTGGGAAGAAAAAATGCACCGAACTCTGACATTATATCAATAAGTTTTTTCATACTTCTTTTATTTAAAGAATGGTCACCTTTTAAATTAACTTCAATGTTTGGTGTAGATGTAAGAATTCCAATTAATAATCTTGCTAAAGTTCCAGAGTTACCAAAATCTAAAGTTGAGTTCTTTTTAATAAAAAATGAACCTAAACCTTTGCCAAAGATTTTATAACTCTGAGGTTTAAGTCTTTCAATTTTAACCCCCAGTCTTCGACATGCAGTAATAGCACTTTTAACATCTTCTGACTCCAAAACATTTTTTGCTAACGAAATATTTTGCGAAATTGAGCCAATTAAAAAACTTCTAATACTTTGAGATTTATCGCTATCACATTTAATTGTCTTGTTAAAACTTGGTATCTTGTCCAATATCCTAATACTAAAATTTTTTTGAGCCATCTATTAGTCAAACATTGTACCAAAATATTGGTCGACTGCACGAGTGTGTTTTTTTACCTCTTCTGGTGTTCCTTCAGCAATTATTGATTGATCTCCTAAGCAATAGATACGATCGCAAACCTCGAATAAATTTTTTATTAGGTGATCGCTAATCAAAATTGAAATTTTATATGACTGTAGTTTCAAAATATATTTTTGAACATTTTGTATAAAAAGTGGATCTAATGCGGAGTAAGGTTCATCCATTATAATTATTTTCGGATTATTTATCATCGCTTTTGCAATTGACAAACGTCTTGACTCTCCGCCAGAAAGATATGTACTTTGATATGAAGCCAAATGATCTATACTAAATTCTTGTAATAAATTATCAGTTATCTCATTTTGTTTTTTTTCTCCCTTAATACTTAATTGAGCCAGTCCAAGAATATTATCTCTAACAGATAGATCAAAATGATTCCTATGCTGAGGTACATAAGCTAAACCAGCTTTTGATCTTTCGTGCATTGGCAAGTCTTGGATTTCTTTGCCATCAATTAAAATTTTTCCACTGTCAGTTCTAGTTTCTCCAGTAGCCATTTGAAAAGTAGTTGTTTTGCCCGTTCCATTAGCACCCACAAGCCCAACTATTTCACCTGGATTTACATGGATTGATATTTTTTTTAAAATTGGCCTACCATCGTATGATTTACTAACATTTTTTATCTCAAAAATTCTTTTTGATTTTTTAAATTTAATTATTCTGAAGCCTTTTTTCATTTTATTTTTTTAAATTAACATCTACCTGCTTATTATCAAACATAGAAATATCAAGAGTTTTTTGAGATATATCAAAGTTTAATTTATCAGCTGATATGTCCCCATTTATTCCACTTCCTTTTACATTACCATACACAATAAGTAAATTCTTTGTGTTGAGATAATCAAGATTATTAGAAAATAAATAATTTTTCTCATATTCTGCCTTTACATTTTCTCTAAATTTCATATCGTTTGTTTCATTGTTGTATTCTCCCTTTTCGGAACTTACATATAGAACTGTTTCATCTTTAAAATAAAAAATTGCTCTCATATTTGTCATGAAAATAAGTTCTGGTTGGGAAGTTTCAAATTCTGCTATTTCAGACTTAAGGGTATATCTATTGTTATTTGTATCGAGGCCAGAATATGTAACATCCTCAAATCTATTTCTAGTTTGATCCGGGTCTTTTTCTAAGTTGCCTATCAATTCTTCTTTTTTTTCTGCTTTATTAGGAGATTTACTTTGATTAAATGTGAAGAAGATTATTAGCACAGCAGCTATAAATAAAGAAAACTGAGTTAGAAGTAATTTTTTTTTTCTTTTTCTCACTTTATTCCAAGATCTAAAATTCTATGAACATGAACTATAGCTTTTAACTTTTTGTTTTTTTTATTGAGTGTTTTTTCTGTAGGAATACATAGGCTTGTAATCTTATTATCTGACATTATAGATAATGCTTTTGTAGCGGGGATATTTTCCGAGACAAATAGTGGTTTTCGTGTCATAAAATTTTCTATTTTGTTATTTTTTTTAAGGTCTTTTATTGCTCTTCTACAATCTCCATCTGTTATTACCCCAGCCACATACCCCTTTTTTAGAACAACTACTAAACCAAGTTTTTTTTGATTGATAACTTTAACTGCATCTGTGATTGTTTTATTTATATTTATAGTCGGTAATTTCTTTCCAGTTATTTGTACATCTTTAACTAATTGAAGATGTCTACCTATATTTCCACCACTGTGATAGATTTTAAATTTATCTTTTGAAAATTTCATTTTGTTCATCAACGCTACACTTAAGCAATCGAAGTACAAAAGGGTTATAGTTGTTGAAGAGGTTGGTACCATTCCAGTTGGGTCGGCTTCTTTTACTTTAGGTAGGACAATTTTGATATCGCTAGCTCTCAATAAAGTACTAGATTTATTTGATGAACAACCAATAATTTTTATTCCAAATCTGTTAGCGTATTTAAGTAAACTCACTAATTCTGGTGTATTACCAGAGTAAGATACAATGATCAGCACATCCTTTCTTTGAACAGCACCACTATCACCATGGGAAGTTTCCGAAGGATGAACAAAGAATGAGGGAATACCAACAGAGCTAAATGTGCTGGAAATTTTTGCTGCTATTCGTCCACTTTTTCCTTGGCCTGAAAGTATGATTTTACCTTTACAATTACTTATAACATTTAGAGCTTGTATAAATGTTTTATTAAAAATTTTGTTTACTTTTTTTAGTTCAGATATTTGAATCGATGCTGCATTTTTTGCAATTTTTATGTAATTTATTTTGTTCATCTTAGTGTTCAAAAATGTCTGGGTCCTTGAACCCGGCTTTATCTAACTTTATTCTACTTTCTAAACCTTTCATAGTGCTTAAAAATAAATCAAACCTATTTTCTCTTTTTAAAATTTTTTCTAAAGAGTCTTTAATCTTTTTAAGATAAAAACAGTCTTTTGCGGCATAATTAAGTTCGTTATCAGAAATTGAGTCTAGTCCTTTAGACCAATCAGTAGTATTCCCATATTTTTTATCTAACTTTACATTACAAATTTCTGAACAAAGATCTTTAAGACCATGATTAGAAGTCCAAGTCCTTGATAAACGAGACATAAGTTTAGTGCAAAAATAATTTTTTACATTTGTTTTTAAATAAACATCTAAAAAATGAACATCCATTCTTGCAAAATGAAATAACTTTAAAATTTTTTCATTCTCAAGAACAGACACCAAGTTTGGTGCTTCATATTGTTTGTTGGGTTGAACTATATATACGTTCTCATCATCTCCAGTTAGAGAAACTATGGATAATTTGTCTCTTTCAGGAACCAAGCCAGACATTTCACAATCAATGCTGCAATAATTCTTAATGCTATTAGCTATTTGCCTTGTTATGTCTCCTTGTATTTTATGTATTTTCATATACCTATTTACTTAATAACATGAATTCAAAAAAATGTACCATTTTTGGAGCTGGTTTTCTAGGTCGTTACCTAATTAGGAGTCTTTTAAGAAAAAACTACCAATGTATTGTTCCTACTAGAAACATATTCCAAAAAGGCTATCTAAAGACTCAAGCAAATAATGCTGGAGATATCGAATTGATAGAGTTCAATCCTGGCAATTTTTCGACAGTTAAACAAGCAATTGAAACCTCAGATTATGTGATTAACTTAATTGGTATTTTAAATCAGTCAAGAAAAGGAAAATTTGATAAAATACACTCCGATTTACCTGATGTTATTTCAAAATTATGCACAAGTTCTAATGTAAAAAAGCTCATTCACGTTTCAGCAATAGGTGCTAGCGCAGACTCCAAGTCTAAATATCAAAGATCAAAATTTTTGGGTGAACAAAAAGTTCTTCAAAATTTTGAAAACTCTGTGATAATTAGACCATCAGTAGTAGTTGGGCAAGAAGATGGATTTTCCAATTTATTTGCTAAACTGAGTTTTTTTCCAATCATACCTATACCCAATAAATCTTACAAGTTGCAGCCTATATATGTTCAGGATGTTGCTGATGCAATACTTTCAGCTATTGAGATAAAGAATAACAAAAAAAAGATTTATGAAATAGGTGGCGAAAAAATTTTTAGTTTTGAAGAAATTATTAATCTCATTATGAAGATTATAGGTAAAAGAAGATTTGTGATAGAAATACCTATGCCATTAGCAAAATTTCAAAGTACAATTTTAGATTTATTACCGATACCACCAATTCTTACAAGAGATCAATGTGAGATCTTGTCTGAAGGGGATAATATTGTATCAAGCAATCATTCAACATTGAAAGATTTAAATGTGAAGCCAAAAGATGTTGAGAAGATTATGGAAAAGTGGCTTTGGAGATTCCGGGAAACTGGTCAATTTTGGAAAAAGAGAGTTTGATGAAGAGCATAAGTTTAATCGCTGGATATTTTTTTTTAGCCGCCGCTATTATATTTGGTATAATTTCAAATGGCTTTTTAAAAACTACTGAAAGTTTTACAAAATTAAACCCAACTTTATTAGTTTTAATTAGCATGATATTGTGTATTTTTTGTTTATCAAAAGCTATGTCTGCAATACCTGTCTCTACAACTTATGCTTCTTATGGAGCGCTTACTATAACAGCAGTAACTTTTTTTGGAATTTTTAAATATAATCAAACTCCAAATATATATGGGATTATAGGCCTTATATTAATCATTGCAGGTGTTATTATTTTAAATGTTTTTGGTAAAGTAAAATAAAACCACAGGTAGAAATTAATTTTATCTATCTGACTCCTCTTTATATTAATTTTATGCTAGCATTTTTTCTTTAAAATAAAAACGGGGGAAGTTCAAAATGAAAAATATAAAAGCAATAATTTGCTCAATCGCTCTTTTCGCTATGTTTGCGGGAACAG
>MDSZ01004915.1_pt1 | contig 48958 bp, 53 predicted proteins | sample 811201 | NCBI WGS metagenome assembly MDSZ01 (sample SAMN05326647, study PRJNA326480) | marine metagenome | isolation source: seawater | place: Indian Ocean: North | collected 2010 | reverse complement strand
TTTTAGCTTTTTAATTACTAAACTTCTAATGTCAGCTATGGCCTCACAAAAATAATCTTCTTCAAGATCATCAACCGAGGTACCATCTACGGCCCACGCAATACTATTATTTAAATGTTCATTAATTACGTCAGTTACGTCTGTTGCTATTCTATCTAATTCTTCTTTATCCATAATATTTTGATGATTCAATTATTGATTTATTAAAGGCATGCACTCTTTGTCTGTATTTTTCATCTGTACAATATTTTTTCATTGCTCTTGATGAATTACACTCACCCCATTTTGCCTCAAATTCTTTTATTTCTTTGAGTTTATTCTTTAACATTTCTTTAGTTATTTTCATGGTCTAATTTTAATTTAAAATATATATTTTTAATAATAGGATTGTTTTTTGACTGAGGTTCCTTATTATACCTTATTTGTAATATCTCTTTGAGTACTTGCTTTTCTATTTTAGTTAACATATTTTATATTTTTGTATTAGTTTGTTAATGTCTTTTAAGTTTGAAAAGTGGTAATGATATATAATTTCTTTTTTATAATTGAATACTGTAAAATCATACATTTTGAATTGTGGTGAATAATATATTTCAAATGATGTTTGTGATTTTGGTTGGTTGTTAAAGTATGTATTCATTTTTATATTTTTTATGTTCATTTATATTATCCAATTTTGCACGTATTAGCTTCATGTTTATTCACCTTTGCCATAAGACATAAAAAACCCCCTTCAAAAACTAAGAATTGAACACTAAAAATATGACAACTAACACCTTAATCAAATTGTCTTAGCTCCCAAAGGGGGGAAAATTGTTTGTATTATAAATCTTCTTTGTATGTATAACACTTAATGTGTGATTGTATAATTACAATTATATGTGACATTAGGTAGTTATAATATATAATAATAGGCTATTGTCGCAATTTGTATAACAAATCTAAATCCTCTTTGTAAGTATCCATGTTTTTTGTAAATCCTTTTGTAACAGAATTTAAATTTAAGTATAAAGCCTCTAATAAAATATCTTTTTCTTTGTTATTAATTGTCATAATTTTATATTTATTATATTATCCATTTAGTTACGTGTTTGCTCCGTGTCCGGTTAGCGCGGAACCTCAACGGCCCGCACTGCTCGGAGAGGTTTAACGGTTTATGTAGACCGGTTTGCCGTCACTCCCTATGATATACCAGTCTTGATCTATCTTGTGAGCTTGTGGAAAGTCAGGCTCGACCGGAAATGGTGGCTCGATTGTTCCGTTTAATATCTCGCCAATTGCTTGCTCGCAATCTTGCTTTGTAATAATTCCTTCTTTATAAGTTTCAACATGAAACATAATTTCTTCAAGTGTAGTCATAATTATATATTTTAGTTACATTTATATTATCCAAATTAGTACGTGTTTCCCCCGTAAAAAGTTAAAACATTTTATAAAATATATAAAAAACTTAAAAAGTAAATTCGAAAACTTAAAAACTTAGGGGGAGTGGGTAAAATCAAAATAACTTTCCTAAAATTTCTTTATGTCAAAAAATTTGCGTAGCCCCCACGTTCTATATTTGTAACGTATTTTTTTAAGCAAGGTGACATAAGGCTGTTATATATAAGAGTAGCTACTTTTTGTCGCATTATGAGGTGTAAATTTCTGATTTTGTGTGTGAATATATAAATTATATTAAAAAATCGGAAAATGGCAGTTTATTTAGGTGATGACAGTGTAACAAACTTGTATTTAGGGGATGAAGCAATAGTGAATATCTATTTAGGCACTGAAACTGTACTATAATCAAAAAAATTTTACTTCATGGCAATAATTTATAGCTATCCAAAGCAAACTACTCCTGTAGCAACGGACCTTTTATTAGGAACCGATGCAGATGGCAAGAATAATGTAACAAAAAACTTCACAATACAGAGTATTATTGATCTTGTTAACCCAAGTGTGCCAGGAGGAGGTACAGTAACCAATATTCAAACTACAGGAGACACATTTGTTTCACTTACAGGTGGCCCAATTACTACAACAGGCACCATCACTGCTGGATTAACTGCTGGAGGAGCCCCATCCGCTACTACATTCTTACGTGGAGATAACACATGGGCAACAGTTCCCGCTGATAACACTACATATGTACTTAGAAGCACCCAAAGTGGGGCAAATGCAAACTTATTACTTACAGGATCTGATAATTTACAGACAATTGTAAGCTTACAACCGGGCCCATATATCACATTAACTGATGATGGGTTCAATGGTATTGAAATTTCTGCGGCTAATGTGCCGTTAGGGACAGTAACGAGTGTGGAACCCGGAAAAGGACTTGCAATGGAAACAGGGGTGGCTGAGACTAACCCTGAGTTGCAGGTCGAAAATACAGGACCTAATAATTATATAAGAGTATTTGAATCAGCAGCTACAGCAACAAATGCAGATTACATACCTTTTAACCAAGTTGCTTCAGGAGATGTAAAAACTACAACTTTTAGTACCTTACCTATTGACGCGGTTACTTTAATAAAAGATTATATTGATACCGGAGATGACGGAGATGTAAGAAATAATACAGATACTTTTGTAACTACCGGTGTTGTACAGCAAATAGTAAGTTTGACATCAGCGGAGTATACTGCTTTAGCTACTAAAGACCCAAATACATTATATGTTGTACTTGCGTCTAATCCTAGCTTTACTATTACTCAAAGCTTAGCTAATAATATTACAGGCGGTCAAGAAGGTGTAGACTATACATTATCGGGCCCAGTAAATGGTGCTACAGTATCCGGAGTAGCTGGAACACCTTATTCATTTACAGTTTCTGCAACACCTAGTTCAGGAAAATATTTTTCGAGCGCTTTCAGCGCTACTAATCCATCAGGTACTATATCTGCTGATGCAACAGTTACAAACACATTGACAGGGGTGATTGCGAATGTGCCGGCTGGTACGTGTACAGCAACACCGGTTATTACAAATAATATATCTGGAGGATCGAATGCTTCAGTGGCAGTAACTCCACAAACAGATTCAGGAACATGTCCTCATAATTATTCATTTACAGCTAGCGCAACTGCAAACTCAGGATTTGCATTTACATCCGGACCGTTTTTTAACGGGTCGGCGAGCGGAACAATTACAGGAACAGCAACAGGTAATCAAAATGTACCTATTTCAGTTACAGGAACGGTTTCTGCAACAGCGCCTGCACAATGTACAGTAACATTAAATGTAAATACATCATTTATTACATCAAATGATGGAAGTGCTGGACAATTTACATTAACAGGAGATACTACCGGTTCTACAATATCTGGTAATTGTGGTGATTCTTATTCATTCTCAACACAAGCAATAGCAAATTCTGGTTATGAATGGGCAGCAGGTCCATCTATTTCAAATGCTAATGGATCTCTTTCAAATACGACAGTTACAACAGTTATAACAGGAGAACTTAGAGTAGCTACACCTTCAACTTGTATAACAACATTATCAATACAAGACAATATTATAAATAATTCAGGAACAACACCTGCTGCTGCTTATACTATAGGAGGTGATCAAACGGGTGCAACGGATTCATCTACATGCCCTAACTCATATAGTTTCAATACAACAGTAACAGCTAATAGTGGTTATCAGTTTACATCAGGACCAACAGTAGTTAATGCTCAAGGTACCTCAACAAGTTCAGAAACAGTAACTACAACAATAACAGGTACAGTTGAAGCGGTGGCACAAAATATTACAATAACACCGCAGGTAACAACAAATATAGTTGGAGGAAATAACTTTACAGTTACAACGCCATCACCTGTAGTTGGTTTACCGCCTCAGTCATATAGCTTTACTCCAACAATAACATTGGATCAAGATTATGAATGGTCAGCTGGACCTACATTTAGCCCAGCGCTTCCAGCAACAGGAACAGAAAGCGTAAATGCTACAATACCTATAAGTATATCAGGAAATATTGTATATAATCCTTGTTACGCACTACTATTACATAATGCTAGTAATCAGTGTCCATCAGGAAGTTTTTATTCATTACACGCAGATACTTCTGATTTATGTACTGCTACAAAATTATGGAGCATACAATCAAGTTGTGGTAGCACTAATTACGCTCCAGCAGGTTATTATGCAACTAGTGCATTTAATCAGAATCAAAAATCTAGATATTGGAACGGAACATCATTTGGAGGTAATTGTGTTAATTGCCCATAAAAAAAATTAAAAAAGAAAAAAAATGCCAATAATTTATAGTTATCCTCAGGCAACGCCTAAAGCATCTGATTTTATTATAGGTACAGTTACCTTTGATGCAGCATCCCCTAACGCTACTAGAGAAAATCCTACAAGACAATTTAAAATTGCTGATTTAGCAGCGGTACTTCCAGGTAATGCTTTTACACTTTCAAGTTTAGCACAAGGTAACGGATCAGTAATACAATTAACAGACGGAACAGGTGCCTTAGCAGGTACTGTAAATATTACAGCAGGAACAGGAATATCTCTTACAAATAGTACAGCTAATAATATAGTAATTGATAATGCTGGTATTGCGGGTATCACACCTATTAATAGTACATTCATTACATTAAATGAATCAGCAGGAGCAAATAATACTATAAATTTAGAAGCAGTATTATCTGCAACGGGCACTCCAAGTGCATCAAATTTTTTAAGAGGTGATAATACATGGACTACACCTGTAAATTCAATAACGACCACAGACGGAACATTTATAGACTTAACACCTAATGTAGCTACAACGGGCGCCGTTACCATTACCGCTGATCTTTCTGCAACTGGAACTCCGGGCAGTAGTAATTATTTACGAGGCGATAATCAATGGTTTGCACCGGTAACAGATATAACTACTACCGATGGAACATATATAAATTTAACTCCTAATACATCTACAACAGGATCTGTAACAGTAACAGCAGATTTGTCTGCAGGGGGTTCTCCATCTAATCAAACATTTTTAAGAGGTGATAATGTATGGTCAGTACCCGGTGGTGGTGGTACTGTAGTAGGTACAGGAACAATAGGTACTTTAAGTAAGTTTGTTCAACCTAGTGAAGTAGGTGATTCTATAATTTTAGAAAAAGCACCAGCAGGAAGCTTTCCTTCAACATATATTGAAATAACAGGAACAGGTGGATTAGAAGTAGAAAATATAAAATTAGATGGTTGGCTAATAGATTCAACTGGATCTAAAGGAACAAACGGACAAGTATTAAGCACAACTGGTTCTGTAACACAATGGACAACACCTGCTGCCTCTGGAGTAGTAACTATTCAAACTAATACACCAAATCAATTAGCTATTACAAATGCTTCTGGACCAACTACTCAATTAAATGTACCAACGCAAGCAATAACAGGTGTAGGTACTACATCATTAGCAACTGGAGCGGAAATTGTTACTTATGTTAATAGTTTAGGATTTGGAGCTGTTGATAGTGTAACATCTGGAAATACAAATACAATTACAATTGGTGGTACTGCAGCAGATCCTACTGTTGCAGCTAATACAGCAGCGGTTGCGGCATCTGGTAATAACTTAGCTACAGGTGGAGATATAGTTACATATGTTACAACTAATATAAATGATAGAATACAAAATATTGTAGATCCTACAAGTGCACAAGATGCAGCTACAAAAAATTATGTAGATCAAAATGCAGTAGGAAGTTTAATATTTCAAGGAGGATATAATGCTTCAACAAATACACCAGATTTAACATCTAGTCCAAATAGTATTAAAAAAGGATGGAGTTATGCTGTAACTGTCGGAGGTAATGCAAGTGGCTTTTGGAGTCCAACATTAAACATAGGAGATCTTGTTATAGCTAATATTGATAATCCAACTTCAATTTCTGATTGGACAGAAGTACAAGGTAATATAGATGTTGCTACAGATACTGTTAAAGGTATTGCTAGTTTTCCAACTGCTGGAGGTTTATCAGTTACTTCTGGTGAAGTTTCATTACCAAATACAGGTGTTACTGCAGGATCTTATACAAGTTCAGATATTACTATAGATGCTAAAGGTAGAATCACTGCTGCTTCTAATGGTTCATCTGGGGGTGTAACAAGTGTGGGTCTAGCTGCTCCATCAGGATTTACTGTAACTAATAGTCCTGTAACAACAACAGGTACATTAACATTAAGTGGTGCAGGTACTACATCTCAATTTATAGATGGTACCGGAGCATTACAATCAGTCAGCACTTTAAGTCCTACATTAGATTTAGTTACAGATGGTAGTAATGTAGACATGCGTTTACAGCAAGGTGGTGTTGTCAATTCAACAATACAATTTACAGCAGGATCAGCAATGCTAATAACGCAATCAAGTGGTACTGATATGACCATTGATTTAAATACAAGCGGTGTAACTCCTGGTAGTTATTTTATGCCTTCAATAACAGTTGATGCACAAGGTCGAATTACATCTGCAGCTCCAACAAGTGGTATAACAGGTGGTGGTACTATAAATGCAATTCCAAAATTTTCTGCAACAAATTCTATAGCAGATTCTATAATGACGCAATCTACAGGCTTAATAACTGTAAATGGTAGTATCAAACCAACATCAATAACAGATACCAATAATGCTATAGGAACATCAGGACAAATATTATCTTCAACTGGTACTGCTTTAGACTGGATAGATAATACAGGCGAAGGTTATGATTTAAATGCAACTACTGACGGAAGCAATGTAGATTTAAATTTAACTTCTACCTCAGGAACTGATGATTCTACAGTTCAGTTTACAGCGGGTGGTAATATGACTATTACACAAGCAGGTGGTAATAATATAACTTTTGCTTCAGAAGAAATAAATGAAATAATAGTAACAGTACAAAATGTAAGTGGTAGTAACAAATATTTTATTGACGGTGCACAGCAACAATCATTAAGCATGTTGTCTGGATTTGTGTATAGATTAGATCAATCAGATTCATCAAATGCAACTCATCCATTAAAATTTTCAACAAATCCTAATAACTCTCCATCGGCACCATATACAACTGGTGTTACTGTTGTAGGAACTCCTGGATCGGCTGGAGCATATACACAAATAATATTAGAACAAGATACTCCAAAACTATATTATTATTGTAGTAATCATTCAGGTATGGGAGGTGAAGTTATTGATCCGAGAGCTTCGGGTGTTTCTTCATTTACAGCTACAGATGGAACTTTTATAGATTTTACACCTAATACTACTCAAACAGGTGCAACAACATTAACTGGAGATTTAAGTGCTACTGGAACACCTAGTACAACTACATTTTTAAGAGGAGATAATAGCTGGGCTACAATACCACCGGCATATACATTAAGTATAACTGGAGATTCTGGAGGACCATTAACTGTACCAAGTGGAAGTACAATAGATATAAATGGGGATGCAGGAATATTAACTTCTGTTAGTTCCTCTGGTACAACACGAACTGCAAATATTACACCAGATTACAATACCGCAAATAATATTGTTTTATCATCAAGTGACGGTACGGGAGATACATTAGTTGATTCAGATGATATATTATTTAATACAGGGAATACAGTTAAATATGCTAATCTTTCACAGGTTAAATCTTATATAGGAGGAGTAAATGCATCATTAGTAAAAAATGATTATACAGGAGATGGCAGTACTACAACTTTTGCATTATCTCAAGCACCATATTCAAATTTATATACTAATGTATTTATAAATGGTGTATATCAAGAAAAAGAAACATATAGTGTTACTGGTACTAATTTAACATTTACAACAGCACCACCAGTAGGTTTATCAATTGAAGTTATAACAACAGTTTCTAGTGCTACAGCTCCCGGTGCTAATAGCTTAGCTAAATTTAATGCAACTGGAGACGGAACAACAATTGCATATACTTTACCAGCTTCACCAGCTAATATTAATTTTACTAATGTTTATATTAATGGTGTATATCAACTTAAAAGTACTTATACAATATCGGGTAGTACATTATCATTTACAGCAGGAGCACCTGCAACAGGAGACGAGATTGAAGTAATGATTATAACAAATGCATCACTTGTAAACTTAACTCCTTCTAATTATTCACCTCAAACAATATCAACAAGTATAACTGCTGTAAAAAATACTTTATATGTATTTACAGCTAGTTTAACATTAACTCTTCCAGCATCTCCTGCAGGGGGTGATTCAATAAAAATTAGTAACTTGTCGGGAGTTGCTACTTGTGTTCTTGCAAGAAATGGAAATTTAATAATGGGTGTAGCACAAGATTTAACTTTAAACAATGCAGCTGCAAGTTTTGAATTAATATATTCAGGTGCAACAAAAGGATGGGTAATAATTGGCCCACAATAAAATAAATTAATAAAATAAATTATGAGTGATTTTACAGATTTTTTTCCAGCCGCTAGTGGAGGCGGTGGTATAGGCAAAACTATAACAGTTGGAGACTATAGTTATCCTAATGCTAGAGACATAGACGAATGGGCAAAAAATAAATTTTCAATCAATAACGGATATTCTGAGGGTTATTTTATTTTTGAACCATTTAGTTCTAATAACCCTTGGGCTTATACAGCTGCTTTACAAACTAATGACACTTATGAAATTATAGCTAATATAACAAATGCTACTAATGGAGGAGCTTTATTTTCTATAGGTAGTTATAAAACAAGTAGCTCTCAAACAACTTCAACAGCAACTTTTAAAATTACTATAGATGGAGGCACTCCAAAAGAGTATACTTTTATAGAAAATACAAATGGTAGAAGTTTTGGTAATTTTATGGGGGATTTTTGTATTTATTCTAATGAAAGCAATGGATATGGAAGTCCAGTACCAACTAACACAAGACTTTATAATGCAAATGATGGAGAAGAACTAATTGGCACTCATTACGATAATTCAAGTGCTACTATGTTTACTTCAATGACTGGTTATTACGCATACAATCGTGCTTGTTTAGGCAAAGCTGCACCTTTTTCAATACTTGAGGGTACTGCTTTTGTTTATTATAGCACAAGTTGTAAAGTAGAAGTAAAAGAAACTAATGTAACCTCGTGTAATGCTTATGCGAAAATAATTAATTTTTAATGGAATACACAATAACTAATTTAACAGATAACACTAGAAATGAAAACCCAATTCATAATGACCTACTGAGGTATAATTATGTTAATGGTACAGTTGTAGAAAAAAGATATTTTAACCCAATAGTAACAACTGAGGAACAAGAAGCAAAGGCTAGAAAATGGCGAAATTCTGTATTACAGGCAACTGATTTTATTGTTCCATTAACAGATTATCCTAATCATGCTTTATGGTTAACATATAGAGAAGAATTAAGAGATTGGCCTAGTACTGAAAATTTTCCTAACACAAAACCTACACAACCTGCATAGATGGCATTAACACAAATACCTCCAGTTATGATAGATGGAGAAATGGGGCTAGAATGGGAAAGCTCTATTAAAACATCAGATTTTACAGCTGTAGCTGGAATAGGTTATTTTATTAATACTACAAGTGGAGATATTACTGTTACATTACCTTCATCGCCTAGTGTTGGTGATTCTGTTGGAATTGTAGATTATGCAGGAACAGCATCTACTAATAGTATTCTGCTAACAAGCAGTAATAATATACAAGGAGATACTGGGGATAGACAAATTAATTATACAAGAGGTGGTGTTAGAGTTTCTTATTCTAATGCAACACAAGGTTGGCTAGCAACAGGCGCAACTAATAGTAATACTAATACATTACCATTGCCTCCAAATAATTTACAGTATTTTAATCCGTTTACATGGCAAGGAAATGGCCAGGTAAGAAACATTACTGGAGTAGGATTTGCGCCGGATATGGTTTGGCTCAAATCTCGTAATCAACCTAACTACAATCCAAAAATTATGGATTCTATTAGAGGCAATAATGGCGGTAGTGTTATGGAAAATCTTTATACCAGTTTAATAAACGTACAGGCTAATGATAATGGATTTACAAGTTTAGATCCTGATGGTTTTTCACTTAATGGTACAGGTGATGGGAATCAGGCAAATGAACAATATATTGGATGGTGTTTTAAAGGTGGTGGTTCTTCTAATATTTATAATATAGATGATGTAGGATATGCATCTGCTGCTGCAGCGGGATTAAATACCGGAAGTATTACTCCATCCGGAGCTAGTGTAAATACTTCGCGTGGATTTAGTATGATAACATATACGGGAGTGTATAATGCAACAGATACTATTCCGCATGGATTAGGTAAAGTTCCAACGTTTGTTATAATTAAAAATTATACTGGAAGCTTTGGACAAGCTTGGGCTGTATATAATTCAGCAAATGGACCTACAAAAATTGGATATTTAAATTATAATAATGCTTTTACTGCCAATGCAAGCTATTGGAATAATACTATCCCTTCAACTGGGTTAGTTACAATAGGTCAAGCGGCGGAAGTTAGTTGGAGCGGACAAGAATTTATAATGTATTCTTGGGCAGATATTGCAGGACTTCAAAAAGTTGGTTATTATAATTCAACATATCCTACTCCTCATACAGAGAATGTTGGATTTCAACCTCGGTTTGTGATGATAAAATCAGAAAGTCATGCTAGAAATTGGGTTATGTATGATTCAGGTAGAGGATCCAATTATCAATTGTATGCAAACTTACCAAATTCAGAATATAACTCAGGCACTGAGTTTCAATTTACGTCAACAGGGTTTACTGTACAAGGAGGATCGAATGATTTAGATGGAGGATCAGGTTATACTTATATATATTTAGCAATAGCATAAAAATTAAATAAATAATGGCATTAACAAAAGTAACAAAAGAACTTATACAAGGTGGCTTAGGACTAGATTGGCAAGCAACAGTTCAAACAGGTAATTTTCAAGCTGTAGCATCGCAAGGTTATTTTGTTGATACTACATCAAATACTGTAAGTGTAACACTTCCTGTGTCTCCTGCGGTAGGCGATATAATTGGTATAGTTGATTATGCTGGAACAGCACAAACCAATAGAATTATAATAACTGCACAAGCTAATATAAATGGATCATCAAATGATGTTACAATTAATTATCAAAGAGGTGCTGTAAATATAGTATATTCTGGAAGTGCTCAAGGATGGATAGCTGATCTTGCCGCTAATGAAGGCACTGAAGCTCTTATTGATTTTCCACCACCAGTTACTTTTTCAGTAGATTTTCTTGTTGTAGCAGGTGGCGGTGGAGCAGGTGCATGGTTAGCTGGTGGTGCAGGTGGTGGTGGTGTAAGAACCTCATATGGAAGTATTGCACCAGGATCAACAGGTAGTGTAGAAAGTGCACAAAGTATAACAACATATAATAGTTATACTGTTACAGTAGGTGAAGGAGCACCCGGACCCGGGGTTCAACAAGGAGTTGGTACTAAAGGAAGTGATTCTATATTTGATAACATTACTTCTAAAGGTGGAGCTGGATCAAGTTCTCAAAGCTCTTCATATACTACTCTAAATAACGGTTCTGGATCTGGAGGTGGAATTAGTAGAGGTGCTTCAGGGAATTGGGATACCACTCAAGGATTTAATGGTGGTTCAGGAGGTAGTGGTAATAAAACATGGAACTCTGCTACCGGAGGTGGTGGAGGTGCCGGAGCCGCAGGAACAGCTGGAACTGGATCTTATAATTCTGCAACAGGTGTACCTGGAAATGGTGGTGATGGAATTTATGTAAATATATTAAATGCTACTAATGCTGCTTCAGCTCAAGTGGGTGAAGTTTCAGGGTCAAATGTATATTATGGTGGTGGCGGTGCTGGTGCTTCTTGGACTAGTGGTTATACAGCTACTGGTGGATTAGGCGGTGGTGCTGACTATGATTATAATACTTATGGCGAAGGAAACAGTGGAACTCCTAATACAGGTGGAGGTGCAGCTGGTAACGGTTACGTAGCTAGTGGTAGTGGACCAACCGGTGTTTGTGCTGGTGGTAGAGGAGTAATAATATTAAGATACCCTAGTGCTAGAATTTTAACAGCAGGAAGTAATTTAACACAAGCAACTGGTTCACCGTTTACAGAAGGATCAGATAAAGTATCCGTATTTATATCAGGGTCAGATACAATAACTTTTAATTAATATAAAAATGGCAGGAACTTTAGTAGAGTCAACAAATGTAGATTCATCAATAATAAAAACAATAACATTAACACAGACCGCTTATGATAATTTAGGATCATATGATGCGTCAACAATATATATAACAACATAAAATATAAAAAATGGCAGTTTATTTAGGAGCAACAGAATTAAGCACTGGTGGAGGTGGTGGTGGTGGAGCATTTACCAACATGGCTAGATATAGCACATTAAAATCAACAGGTGAATTTGAAAATAAAGTATTTCAATTCGTAAATTGTCAATCACCAGGATTTTCAGCAGCAGGGAGTTCTACTATAACTCTAGCTAATTTTACAGCAGGATGGACAATGATAGGTTCTTTGGCAGATATAATAACTGGTCAAACAATTACAACTGGAGGTAATACTTATACATTAGGAACAAATACCGCAGGAGCTTCTCAAAAAATTAATAGTGCTGGAGGGTCTCTTACATATAATATAACACCTAATTTAGTTGCTGATGTTCAAGGTGGGCAACAAGTTAGTGTAAATGCAAGTGGAACTACAGTAAACCCTGCAAATGATTTAGGATTAGCAAATGGTGCTAAGTTATTTTATTTTATGGTAGGTGGTGGCGATTCAGGATATGATGGCTGGGCTGGCTGGGGAGGCAGAATTATACAAGGGATTGCTACTATAGCCAATGCATCAACAAATTTAACTCTTTTTATAGGTGAAGGAGCAAATGTAAATGGAGGTTATTATGGAACTGATACTACAATTTCAGGAGGTTTAACTAAAACTACATTAGATGGACAACAAGCTTCAGGTGCTGGATCAAGAGCAAATCAGGCTGCTTATGTTTCAGTAGCAACAGCACCAGGGTCCGGTATTGCTGGCTTTGGCTGTGGTGGAGCTGCTTATCAAGGAGGTTATGGGCCTATTAACCCTTCATCTGGTAATTCATTTACACAATATGGAATATTTCATGGATATGGCGCTGGAGGTGCAGGAAGAACTGGAACAGAATACGTAGGCTCAGATGGATCTATAACATTTTTCTATTAAAAATTAAAAAAAACAAGTAATAATATATTATAAACCAATATGCTAAAGAAAGCTTACCTTTGGCATAATAATAATTTGTGTAAGCTAATAAAACCAAAACCAAAATGACAATATATTACAGGACTAGTTCGTGGAATAGTCAACCACAAATTTCAGAAGAAACCAAATCCCATTGGAAACATATAGCTAATAAAGAAAATTGGCGTATAACCCAATTACCAAATGGATTTTTTCAAACAGAATATCAAGATCCTAAAATAGATTCTAACTGGAATGATGTAACTCGAAGAGAAACATTAGAAGGGGCTGAGGCTGCTATTGATGCATCTATTGAATATTATAAAAAGAAAATTGGTTATCTTGAAGGACCTAAAGTTGTAAAAACTTTCAAATAAATAATACTAATTAAATTAAATTAAATCATGTCAGACGCAATAGTCAAAAACCTTAGTTTTGGTAACGAAGCTAGGGAAAAAGTATTTGAAGGTATAAATAAACTCACTAAAGCCGTTAGCTCTACTTTAGGAGCTGGCGGTAAGTGTGTTATGCTAGAAGATAATGCAGGAAAACCTGTGATAACAAAAGATGGAGTAACGGTAGCTAATAGTATAATATTATTAGATCCTGTTGAAAATATGGGTGCTACTCTTTTAAAAGAAGCGGCAAGAAAAACTGTTAAAGAAGCAGGAGATGGAACCACAACAGCTACTGTATTAGCAGATGCTATTTTGCATGAAGCAAATAAAATAAGTAAAGATTTAACTATTAGAGATATAAAAATAGGTATTGATACAGCTCTTGAAAAAGTATTAAAATATTTAAATAAAATTAAAGTTCCTGTTAAAGGAAATATGATAGATCAAATTGCAACTATATCTACAAATAATGATATAAAACTTGGTAAAATTATTGGAGATGCATTTAGAGCTGTAGATGAAACAGGTGTTGTAATGATGGAAATGTCATCCTTAGCTGAAACAGAAATTGAAGTTGTAGATGGCGTTCAATATGAAAAAGGATTAACTAATTCACATTTTATAACAAGTAAAGAAAAAAGAGCAGCTGAACTTGAAAACCCTGAAGTTTTAATTATAGAATCACCTGTAGAAAATATACGACAAATACAAAGTATATTAGAATATGTTATAAAAAATAATAAGTCTTTATTAATTATTGCTGATATGGAACAACCTGTTATATCAGCTTTAGCAATGAATAAAGTAAAAGGTAATATTAAAGTTAATGTAATTAATGCTCCAACTTATGGTATTACTAAAAAAGAAATGTTAACTGATTTGTCAATGTTAACTGGAGCAACTGTTATTAATGAAGATTTAGGTGACGATTTAGATTTAATAAAGCCTGAATTTTTAGGGACATGTTTAAAAAGTATTACAACAGATGAAGAAACTATTCTACAAATTGAACAACCATCTGAAGAAATAAAAAAGACAATAAAAAAAATAAAAAAAGATTTATCTAAAAATAAGCCACCTGCTGAAATAATTAGATTAGAAAAAAGATTAGCAAGATTATCTGCTAAGGTATCAATAGTAAAAGTAGGTGCAAATTCAGAAATAGAATTAAAAGAAAAATCTGATAGAGTAGAAGACGCAATATGCGCAACAAAAGCTGCAATAAAAGAAGGAATAGTACCAGGAGCTGGAATTGCATTACATAATGCAGCTGATTCAATAAAAGATCCTTCAAATACAGAATCAATATTATTAGATGCAATTAAATATCCTTATAAAACAATTTTAAATAATGCTGGTATAAAATACGGGCCATTTTTAGATACAGGCTGGGGTATTAATGTTATAACAGGTGAAGGGTGTAATTTAATTAAAAGTGGTATTATTGATCCTCTTTTGGTAACTAAAAGTGCATTATCAAATGCAGTATCTGTAGCTACTACAATTTTATCTACTGATTGTGTAATTAATAATTTAAGAGTTAATGAAAGCAATAGGTAGAAATTTAATTATAACAAAAGCAGAAAAAGAAATATCTAAAACTAAAGGAGGTTTACTTTTAGCAGAAGCTCATAAGGATGATATAAGATATGTAGAAGCAAAAGTAATATCAATAGGAGAACAAGTTGAAGGAGTAAAAGAAGGTGATAGTATTTTTTATGATAAGCATGCAGGCCATATAATAGAAATAAATAAAACTATATATCACGTTATAAAATTTTCAGATATAGTAGTTGTATTATGAAAAAATTAGAAGCAAGTTATTTAAGAGAAATTAATTTGCTTAAGCATTATAGAATTATAAGAAAATGGGCCTGTAAAAATAATAATTTAAGTGATGCTGATTTAGAGCTTTTAATATATTTTGATTGCACTAAATATTTTACAAAACAAGATTTTAAAATTGGTACTTATGCTTACAGCTGGGATAATAAACGCTGGAACAGATTGTTAAAAGAGGGTTGGGTTGAAGTATGGAGACGTCGGAACCAAACCACTCAAAAATACAATATATATAAAGTTTCATTCAAGTGTAAACAGCTTATAAGTAGGATGTACCGTATTATGCTGGGGTTAGAAGACATTCCATCAAGTAAAAAAAGAAATTCTATAATGAAAGGAAAAACTTATACTGATGTTGTTTTACAAACAGCAATTCATAATGTAAATAATGATAAAAATAGATAATATGAAATATAGTTCAAAAGGCGATTCAATAGCTAATTATTTAGGAGCAATAGATCCTGCGGGAATATTACGTCCTTCTACAGATATTCAAGGAATTATGCCAAATGCAGGTCAATCAAGTGTAGGGCCAGCTATGCCCCCATCTCCATTTTCGCCTAGAGAATTAAAAACTGGTGCGCAAATATTTGGACAACCTATACCAAACTCTTTTGATAGAGAGATACCATCGGTTCAAGAAGAACAAAATAATTTACAACAATTTTAAAATAACACAATGAAAGACGATAAAGCATACAATAAAGCTTCAAAGAATAAAAAAGTTGGAATAGTTGGTGAATCTCATATATGGGACGGACCTTTAAATCAAACGGGTCGGGAACATGGCAAAGGTTCAAGTAGTGGTATACATGGAATGGAGGTATCAAAATATCCTGAAAATGCATATTCACTAGGAACACCAATTACAAAAAAGGCTCAAAGTGCTAAATTTTAAATCAACAATGACGGATTTAAAACTTTACATTATCAATGGGACTTCATTGATGGTGTCATTAATGAGTATTGATGCATATTTAAAAATAACTCTATTGCTTTTAACTATAGGATATACAATTCATAAATGGTATATTTTGAGTAAAAGCGCTAAAAAATAAGTAATATGAAAAGTAAGTATATTAGTGAGCATATATCTTACAGTGAAGCTATAAAATCCTCAACAGCAATACGCAGAGGTATTGAAAATACACCGACTGAATATAATTTACAAAATATGAGTCAGGTAGCAGAAAAAGTATTTGAACCTTTAAGAGAGTGGGTAAAAGGACCTATAAAAATTACTTCATTTTTTCGTTGTGAAGAATTAAATAAAGCAATTGGAGGAAGTTCTCGGTCACAACATTGTGAAGGTAGAGCTATTGATGTAGATGATATATATAACCATAAGTCTAATGCTGAAATGTTTCATTTTATAAAAGATAATTTAGACTTTGATCAATTGATATGGGAATTTGGAGATTCACATAATCCTGATTGGGTACATTTTAGTTATATATCTGAAATGGAAAACAGAAAAAGAGTTTTACAAGCTTTTAGAACTAATAATAAAACACAATATAAAATAATATAATGGCTTACGTACAAATAAATTCACCGTTTTTAAAAAAGAAAAAACCACCTGCACCTTCAAAAAAGAAGTCATTAGGTTATTATAATAAAGCTAATAAAACTGGTACCGGTGCTAAAGCAGGCGGTGGTATGTCAGAAAAAGGAGTAAAAAAATATAGAAGAGATAATCCAGGAAGTAAATTACAAACCGCAGTTACAAAAGATCCTAAAAAACTAAAAAAAGGTAGCAAAGCCTGGAAAAGACGTAAATCATTTTGTGCTAGATCTAAAGGATGGAAATCTGAAAGAGGTAGATCAGCAAGACGTCGTTGGAATTGTTAATCAAAAAAAAATATTATGGCAGAATTTCCGCAAATAAAAAAATCAAATAGAGGCAAATTTACAACATGGGCTAAAGCAAATGGTTTTAAAGATGCGTGTTCAGCTGCTGATGCAGTAATGAAAGCAAAAAAAGGAAAGTATAGTAAAAGTGTTAGAGAAATGGCTAACTATGCTAAAAATTTTGGATGTAGTAGAAAATAATTAATAATTAATAATTAAAAAATGGGAACTAAAATAACAAAAGGAAATGTGCGCGCTGCAATGCGTGATGACAAAGCACATATAGATTATCTTAAAAGAGATATATTAGATGATCAACGTAAAGGTGGCAAGTATAAAGATATAAATCAAACTGCTGATGAAAAACATATATCAAAATTAGCGGGAGATATAAAACATGACCACACATTTTTAACTAAGCATATGCACAAAATGTAATAATTATGGGAAAACTAGGATATAATCAATCAAAACATCCTTTTAGTATGAAAGGAGTAACAGATAATGCAAAATTTAGCGCAAATCCACTTGAAGGTAATGCTTTTGGTGGAAAGATGGCAGAAAATATGGCAAAAGGAATGACCAAAAAAGAAGCAGCACAAAAAGCCGCTAATGATTTAAAAGATATGCCTATAGATGATAGAGCTGGATCTCCAGCTAAAAATCTTAATAAAGGTTATGGCTCTAAAATGGGAAAGCCAGCTAATGCAAAAAAATAATTAAATGCAATCAAAAGGACTTGGAGATACTGTAGAAAAAATAACTAAAGCTACTGGTATCAAAACAATAGTGGATAGAGTATCTGAAGGATTAAATATTCCTTGCGGATGTAATAAAAGAAAAGAAGCATTAAATAAAATGTTTCCATATAAACAAACAACAAAAAGTGGCATTCAGTTTAAATAATCCCCCTTATTCTACCGATAATCCACCAATATATCACGTTAAATTAGGTGATGGGGTTTTAGGTAAGGCTAATAAAAATGGTACTATTTTAGTTAATAGCGATATTACTGATAAAAATCAATATGATAGTGTTATTAAACATGAAAAAGTGCATTTAGATCAAATGAAAAGAGGTGATTTAGATTATAATGATACGCATGTTTTTTGGAAAGGTAAAACTTATCCGCGAGCTACTATGAAAGAAGGTTCACCAAATTTAGCATGGGAACGAGAAGCCTATAATAAAACAACTTAATATTAAAATAATGAATAAAGATTTAAAATATATGCCTGTAGATAACAGAGCAAGTAGTATAAATAACAATGGAACTCCGTTTCGTAATCATGCTATTAATAAAATGAACAAAAGCAGTCTTTTTAATAATGGTAAATTAAAGCCTGCAGGTACATCTGCATCAGGGCAAAAAAGAACTACTGATGGCGATTATGAATATTTAGATGGAAGACAAGTTGCTATAAGAGATAATCAAGGTGGTTCATTTAAGCCTACTAGTAGAAGTATTGAGCTTGCTCAAACTAATAGAGGAAATTATTATACAAACCCTGAAATGAATAAACAGATACAACCATACGGAGGTAGTCTAAGAAGATCTAAAAATAATCTGGTTACAGGTTTTAATCTTCCCGATGGTTCTGTTAAAAGAGTTCCAGCTTTTAACGAATCACAAGTAAAAACTACATCACCGGAAACTCAAAAACTATATAAAAATTTTAAAAAGGAACAAAGAGATCATAATAGACGTAGAGAAAGTATTTTAAAGACATTAGAAAAAGTATCTAATTTTCAAGGAAAACCTAAAGCGTCAGCACAAAGATAAATTATGTTAAAAATATTACTCGGGCTTTTAAAAGGTGGCGGTAGTAAATCACCCGTTGGTAATTTAGCTTGGGAAATAAGAGAAGCTATAAAAGGTAAAGAATTAGACCCTAATGAATTAATATCTTTACAAACTAAAATAAATGAAATAGAAGCAGGCCATAGAAGTATATTTGTTGCTGGATGGCGGCCTTTTGTTGGATGGATATGCGGAATTGCTTTAGCTTATAATTTTATTGTACGTGATTTATTTATTTGGATATTAAAACCTATAGATATTCCACCCGCGTTACAAATGGAGCATTTAATGACTGTGTTAATGGGAATGCTTGGATTAGGTGGACTTAGAACATTTGAAAAACTAAAAGATAAAACAAAATAAAATAAAAAACAATGTATAATACAGATTTTGATAAAGCATCAAGTGCGGTAGATTTATTTGCTACACAAACATTAAAAACACCTGGAGCAGGTGCTAATGGCTTTCCAGGGGGACAAATTACTGATAGCACATCTAATTTACCTGTTTCAACAACTAGATTAGTATTAGCTTCAGGAGGAACATTTACTGGTTCAGCATTATATGATCCTAATGGTAAGAATACCGGAGCTACATATGAAATTGAAACTGATTCAAATGGTGCTGTTGCAAAAGTAAAAGTAATTGATAAAGGTCCAAACGTTGGTTCAGCAACTGAAACCATTATTTTTAATGCAGCAACATTAAATGCTTCTTTTGGGGTTACTAATATTACCGGTTCAGTTACAGTTACTACAGCAGCTACTGATTTTGAAGCCCCTACAGATTCTAATGGTATTTATGAAGGTACACAAGGCTCATTTGGCTTATATGGCTCAACATCAGATGCTAGCGGTAAATTTGATTTAAAAGTTGAATTAGCTAGTCAAGCTGTTGGAAATATTATTACATTTACAGGTGTTCCTTCAGGAACAGTATTACCTATTATAGCAAGAAAAGTTGATGTAACAAATAGTACAGCTACAAGTTTAGTTGCATTATATTAAGATTATAAATAAAACAATTATATTTACAAATAAAATCAAATTTAATAAAATGAAAAAAGAAGAAAAAAACTCAATTGATAAAGTTGAATTAGAAAAAGTTCAAAAACAACAAGAAACTCTTAGTGATACAATAAAAGCAATAGGGCAGCTTGAAACTCAAAAGCATGCATTATTGCATCAACAAGCAGGCTTAAGCCAAGAAATTGAAGAATTTAAACAAGAGTTAGAAAATAAATACGGAAGAATAAGAATTAATATTGAGGATGGTTCTTATACTGAAATTCCTAAAGAAGAATCTGAATAAAAATGTCTTCAGTTATTAGAAAAATTAGCATTGGTGCTGATTATAAAAATGAAGCAATGCATTATGCTATTGGCCAACAAGTATATGGTGGACATACAATAGCTTATATTTTATATGATGATGCAGATAGTTCATATAATATTCACATAAAAAAAGAAGATGAAGTAATGCCATGGAAAAAATTTAATTCAAACATGGCTATATCTGTTGAATATGATTTAGAATATTAATATGAGCAAAGAAACCATTCACGTTAAAAGTAACGGAATTAGAAATGAATTAAAGGAAATACGTAATAGTATTGACGCACTTACTAACGCGCTTATTGAAATACATATCGCACAAACACACAAACAGAATGAAAAAAATAGCAATTGCACTTGTGGTAAGTCTAACCGCAAGCTGCGCAAGTCAAACAAAATTAATGAATGAATATAAAGAGATAACACAGGATATAAATGTAAAAAATCCTACAGAAGTTAAGTTAGCTCAAATATTATATACCGAAATGATTTTAAAAAATAAATGAAAAGTATTTATGATTTCATAATAAAACCATTAGGCAAAAAATATAATAATTCAATTCATATAAATAATAAAGAATTAATTTTAAATACAAAAATTGAAAATTGGAAAGCTGTAAATAGAATGGGAATTGTTGTACAAACTCCATTAGCTATTTCAACTAAAATAAAAAAAGATGATATTGTAATAATACATCAAAATGTATTTAGAAGATTTTATGATATAAGAGGTAAACAAAAAACAAGTAGATCATGGTTTAAAGATGATTTATATTTTTGTGATATAAGCCAAATATATTTATATAAACAAAATAAAAAATGGAACACGGTTTTAGAAAGATGTTTTGTAAAACCTATATTAGATACAAACGATTTAACGCTTGATAAAGAACAAAAGCTTGTTGGTATACTAAAATATGGTAATAGTACATTAGAAGCTGCTAAAATCAATCCTGGTGACCTTGTAGGGTTTACACCGAATAGTGAATGGGATTTTATTATAGATAATGAAAGATTATACTGTATGCAATCTAATGATATTGTAATTAAATATGAATACCAAGGAAACGAAACTGAATATAATCCAAGCTGGGCAAAAAGCTGTTAGAGAATTAATAAAAGTAGCAGAAGAAGAAATTGTTACAGGAAGTGATGATGATATTTCAGCAGATAGATTAAAAAACGCAGCAGCTACAAAAAAACTTGCAATATTTGATGCTTTTGAAATTTTAACACGTATTGAAGCAGAAAAAAATTTATTAGAAAATAAACCTATAGAAAAGAAAGAAGCATTTAGCGGATTTGCGGAAAGAAGATCAAAGTAATGTATAATCAAACATTAGTAAAAAATGTTTCCCCAATAAAACCTAATATTATAAAAAGAAAAAATAGGTATAAAAAATGGGAGTACGGTTATAATAAAGAATTTGATATAATAGTTATAAGTAAAAACGGTACTATAGGTCAAATTATTGAAATTCAGAATTTAATAATAGCATTACCACAACAACCTAAAACTATTGAAAATACAAACAATAGATGGTTACCACATAATTTTCCAAAAGAATTAAACCAAATCAAAAGTATTTTTGAATGGGAAACATATCCGGAAAATTTTAAAAATAAATGGTATGATTATATTAATAGAGAATTTACACGAAGAGAAGAAGGCTACTGGTTTTATAATAAAAAAGTTGCTACTTATATTACTGGTTCTCATTACATGTACCTGCAACACACCAAAATTGATGTTGGGAAGCCAGACTTCCGAGAAGCTAACAGATTATTCTACATTTTTTGGGAAGCGTGCAAAGCAGACAAACGTTCTTATGGAATGTGCTATCTTAAAAACAGAAGGTCTGGTTTCTCCTTTATGTCTTCATCAGAAACCGTACATCAGGCGACAATTACTTCAGATGCACGGTTCGGGATATTGTCCAAATCTGGTGCTGATGCTAAAAAAATGTTCACAGATAAGGTCGTACCCATATCGGTCAACTATCCGTTCTTTTTCAAACCAATACAAGATGGAATGGACCGTCCCAAATCGGAACTTGCATATAGAGTTCCAGCGTCAAAATTTACCAAAAAATCCATCACGGAAACCAGTGAAAGACAAATATTAGAAGGATTAGATACAACTATTGATTGGAAAAATACAGGCGATAATAGTTATGATGGTGAAAAATTAAGGCTATTAGTGCATGATGAATCAGGTAAATGGGAAAAACCAGATAATATATTAAATAACTGGCGTGTAACAAAAACAACATTAAGATTAGGTAGCAAAATTATAGGAAAGTGTATGATGGGGTCAACATCAAATTCACTTGATAAAGGCGGAAAAAATTTTAAAAAATTATATTATGAATCAGATGTTACACAAAGAAACCGCAATGGACAGACTAGCTCAGGATTATATTCTCTGTTCATACCTATGGAATGGAATTACGAAGGATTCATTGATTCTTTTGGATTTCCTGTCTTCGAAACACCAGAAACCATTGTCGAAGGTATTGATGGAGAAGAAATAGATGTAGGTGTTATTGAGCATTGGGAAAATGAAGTTGATGGTTTAAAAAACGATCAAGATAGTTTAAATGAATTATATAGACAATTTCCACGCACTGAAGATCATGCTTTTAGAGATGAAGCTAAACAAGCTTTATTTAATTTAAGCAAAATATATGAGCAAATTGATTACAATAATGATTTAAGAAATTCAAATGTTGTAACAACAGGTAATTTTCAGTGGCGAAATGGTATTCAAGATACAAGTGTATTATTTATGCCAAATAAATCAGGAAGGTTTAATATAAGTTGGATACCTCCTTATAATTTACAAAATAGAATAATAGAAAAAAATGGAATTAAATACCCCGGCAATGAGCACTTGGGTGCTTTTGGGTGTGATAGTTATGATATTTCTGGTACGGTTGATAGGAGGGGTTCAAATGGTGCTCTTCATGGATTAACAAAATTTTCTATGGAAGAAGCTCCATTAGATCATTTTTTTTTAGAATATATAGCAAGACCTCAAACAGCAGAAATATTTTTTGAAGATGTATTAATGGCATGTATATTTTATGGAATGCCAATATTAGCAGAAAATAATAAACCTAGATTATTATATCATTTTAAAAGAAGAGGTTATCGCGGGTTTTCAATGAATAGGCCTGATAAAAAATTTAGTAAATTATCAATAACTGAAAAAGAAATTGGTGGAATACCTAATTCAAGTGAAGATATAAAGCAAGCTCATGCAGCTGCTATTGAATCATATATAGAAACTAAAGTAGGTTTTTTAGGAGAAGGATATGGTGATATGTATTTTCAAAGAACGCTTGAAGATTGGGCTAGATTTAATATAAATAATAGAACAGCTCATGATGCGTCTATAAGTTCTGGCTTAGCAATAATGGCGTGTAATAAAAACAGATATGCTCCTGTAAGTAAAAGAATTAAAGCACCAATTAATTTAGGTATAAAAAAATACAATAATGATGGTAGTACCTCAAAAATTATAAAATAAATGAACGTATATACAAATCCTAATAGCTCATTTCCAAGTCAAGTAGTAAGTAATGAAGAAAAAGCCAGTTTAGATTATGGTAGACAAGTTGCTCATGCTATTGAAAGAGAATGGTTTAATCAAGGCCGTACAAATTGGAATCGCTATCAAACTTCTTGGAATAATTATCATCAATTAAGATTATATGCAAGAGGTGAACAATCAATACAAAAATATAAAGATGAATTATCAATTAATGGTGATTTGTCTTATTTAAATTTAGATTGGAAACCTGTTCCTGTTATACCTAAATTTATTGATATAGTTGTAAATGGTATTGCAGATAAAGATTTTGAAATAAAAGCATTTGCACAAGATCCCGCATCTTTACAAGAAAAAACTCAATATGCTAGAAGTATACTTAGAGACATGTATACTCAAGAATTACAAGATATAGCTAATCAATTATTAGGTGAAGATTTTTCTAACTCACCTATAGCACCTGAACAATTACCAGAAACTCCAGAAGAGTTAGAAGTAATGATGCAAACAAGCTATAAGCAATCTGTTGAAATTGCTGAAGAAGAAGCAATAAATAATGTATTAGCTAGTAATAAATACGATAATATTAAAAAAAGGTGTGTATATGATTTAGCTGTATTAGGTATTGCAGCTTCAAAAACTAGTTTTAATGTTACTAATGGTATTGTAGTGGATTATGTTGATCCTGCTTATTTAGTTTATTCATACACGGAAGATCCATATTATGAGGATATATATTATGCTGGTGAAGTTAAATCAATAACAATACCAGAACTTAAAAAACAATTTCCTCATATTTCAGAACAAGAATTAAAAGATATACAAAACATGCCTGGTAATAAACAGTATGTAGCAGGCTGGGGTAATTATGATGAAAACACTGTACAAATTTTATATTTTGAATATAAAACTTATATGAATCAGGTTTTTAAAATAAAACAAACCGAAAATGGATTAGAAAAAGTAATTGAAAAGCCAGATACTTTTAATCCACCACCTAATGACAATTTTGAAAGAGTAGCTAGAACAATAGAAGTATTATATACAGGAGTAAAAGTTTTAGGATGTAATACAATGTTACAATGGAGTTTATCTGAAAATATGACAAGACCATATGCTGATACAACTAAAGTGAAAATGAATTACTCAATAGTAGCTCCTCGTATATATAAAGGTAGAATAGAATCATTAGTTAGTAGAATTACAGGTTTTGCTGATATGATTCAATTAACTCATTTAAAATTACAACAAGTAATGTCAAGAATAGTTCCAGATGGTGTATTCTTGGACATGGATGGATTAGCTGAGGTTGATTTAGGTAATGGTACTAATTATAATCCGGCAGAGGCATTAAACATGTATTTTCAAACAGGTAGTATTGTTGGGAGATCATTAACACAAGATGGTGAATTAAATAGAGGTAAAGTTCCTGTACAAGAATTAACATCATCAGCGGGACAAGCAAAAATTAATTCATTAATTGGTACATATCAATATTATTTACAAATGATAAGAGATGTTACTGGTTTAAATGAAGCACGAGATGCAAGTACTCCTGATAAAAATGCACTAGTTGGATTACAAAAATTAGCAGCTAATCAATCTAATATTGCTACAAAACATATTTTAAATTCAAGTTTATTTTTAACATTAAGAGTATGTGAAAATATTTCATTACGTATTGCTGATTGTTTAGATAATCCTTTAACTAATGAATCATTAAAACAAAGTATTTCAAAATTTAATGTTAAAACTTTAAATGAAATAAAAGATTTAAACTTATATGATTTTGGTATTTATTTAGAATTAGAACCTGAAGCAGAAGAAAAAGCTCAATTAGAACAAAATATACAAGTAGCGTTACAATCAGGAGGTATAGATTTAGAAGATGCAATAGATATAAGACAAATTAAAAATTTAAAATTAGCTAATCAAACTCTTAAATTTAGACGTAAGAAAAAACAAGAAAAACTTGAAGCTCAAAAATTAGAAGCTATAAATGCACAAGCAGAAGCAAATGCAAAAGCCTCAGAAGCTGCAGCATTAGCAGAAGTTCAAAAACAACAAGCTATTACAGCTGAAAAAGTAAGTATTGAGCAAGCTAAATCTCAATTTGAAATTGAAAGAATGAGGACTGAATCTCAAATAAAAAGAGAATTAATGGCAGAAGAATTTAGCTATCAAATTCAATTAGCTGAAGCTAAAGCTAAAAATGAAACACAAAAAGAAAAAGAAATAGAAGATCGTAAAGATGAACGCGTTAGAATACAAGGAACGCAACAATCGGAATTAATAGATCAAAGAAAAAATGATTTATTACCGAAAAATTTTGAATCCGCTGGTAATGACAGTCTAGATGGGTTCGGCTTGGAACAATTTAATCCAAGATAGTTTTTTTATTAATTAATTTTATACTATTATATTATGTCAACAACAGCAGAAATAAAAGAAGGTGATTTCAAAATAAAGAAAAAACCTAAAATGAAAAACTTAGGCAAAAAAAATGAAATAACAAAAGTTAAAGTAGTTGAACCTGAGGTTAAAAAAGAAGAAGAAATTACGAAAGTAGTTATTCCTAACGATAAAAAAGAAGACGATGCCGTTCAGAAGCAAAGCACAAATGAAGTGGATGTTCGCGAATCATCCGAAGATGGCCAAAAAATGGCTGAAAGAAACAAAGAACCCGAAACTCCTGCCGAAAGTCCTGAAGAAAAAGAAATAGAAGTAATTGAGGAAATAGTAGAAGCAAAGGAAGAATCTTCAAAAACTGAAGAAATAAAAAAAGAAGTGGCAGAAGCAGTTGAGCAAAAAACTGTTTTACCAGAAAATATTGAAAGTCTTGTTTCATTTATGGAAGAAACGGGCGGAAGCATAGAAGATTACGTTCGATTAAACGCGGATTATAGTAATGTAGATGATAAAACGCTTTTAAGAGAATATTATAAAAATACTCGTCCTCATTTAGATTTTGAAGAAATTTCATTTTTAATGGAAGATGAATTTAATTTTGATGAAGAAGAAGACGAAGAAAGAGATATACGCAGAAAAAAATTAGCGTATAAAGAAGAAGTTGCAAAAGCAAAAAGCTATTTGGATAATTTAAAAAGTAAATACTATCAGGAAATCAAGTTGAAACCTGGTGTTACTCAAGAACAACAAAAAGCTTTAGATTTTTTCAACCGATATAATGAAGAGCAAAGTGTAGCTAAAAAGCAGCATGAACAGTTTAAATCTAATACAAAACAATTATTTAATGATGAATTCAAAGGTTTTGATTTTAATTTAGGTGATAAAAAATTTAGATATAAAATTCAAAATGCAAGCCAAGTTGCTGATAATCAATCTAATATTAACAATATTATTGGGAAGTTCCTAAATGATAAAGGTGAAGTTGTTGATACTAAAGGTTATCACAAAGCTATGTATGCAGCATCCAACATTGATAAAATTGCAAATCATTTTTATGAACAAGGAAAAGCTGATGCAGTAAAAAATGTTATTGATAAATCAAAAAATGTTAGTACAGAACCACGTTCTACTGCTGACGGTAATGTATTTATTAATGGATTAAAAGTTAGGGCAATTAGCGGGCTTGATTCTTCAAAATTAACAATTAAGAAAAAAAGATTCAATTAATTAAACATTTAAAATTATGGCAACAGTTCCAGTGACCCCAGTATTTGGGTCAATAAAACCGTCTCAAAAGCAACAACTTTTAGAGACAAATTATTTAAATTTCACCGATGGTACAAATGACTTCGCTCAGCAATATCTTCCTGAAATTTATGAGCAAGAAGTAGAGCGTTATGGAAACAGAACGTTATCTGGCTTCTTAAGAATGGTTGGTGCAGAAATGCCCATGACTTCTGATCAAATTGTATGGTCTGAGCAAAACCGTTTACATATTGCATATGATGATTGTACTCACTCTGCAGCAGTAGCAGATGATATTACTTTTACAACAAATGCAACTGCAGGGAAAAATTTTGTAGAAAATGTTATCTCTGTTAATCAAACTATCGTAATTATGAATCCAGCAAATGGAGCAGAAGTAAAAGCTCTTGTAGTTGGAAGTGTAACTGCCGGTGGTGTAGCAAGTATCTCTGTAAAATCGTATACTTCAGCAAATGTTGCTCCTACGATTCCACAAGGTACAGCAGGATTAAAAATATTTGTTTATGGTTCTGAATATAGAAAAGGTACTACAGACAATGATATTAAAACTGTAACTCCAAGTTTTTCACAGTTTAGCAACTCACCAATCATTATTAAAGAAAAGTATGCAATCAATGGATCTGATACTGCTCAAATTGGTTGGGTAGAAGTAGCTACTGAAGATGGAACATCTGGTTACTTATGGTATTTAAAAGCTGAATCTGAAACTCGTTTACGATTTGAAGATTACTTAGAAATGGCAGTAGTAGAAGGTGAGCTTGCAGCAGCAGGTTCAGGTGTTGCAGGTATTGCAGGTATTGCATATGGTGGAACTCAAGGTTTATTTGCAGCAATTCAAGACAGAGGTAATGTTGTTTCTGGCTTTGTAGCAGCAGGTGGCTTAGGTACATTTGATAACATTCTTAAAAACTTAGACACACAAGGAGCTATTGAAGAAAACATGCTTTTCTTAAATCGTTCTACATCTTTAGATTTTGATGATATGTTAGCTGGTCTTTCTGCTGGTGCAAACGGTGGTACAGCTTATGGATTATTTGAAAACTCAGAAGAAATGGCATTAAATCTTGGATTTACTGGTTTCAGAAGAGGTTCTTATGATTTTTATAAAACTGATTGGAAATATTTAAATGATGCTTCAACTAGAGGTGCAATGGCTGATAATCCTATTGATGGAGTCCTTGTTCCTGCTGGTACATCAACTGTATATGATCAAATTTTAGGAACTAATATTAGAAGACCTTTCTTACACGTTAGATACCGTGCATCTGAGGCTGATGATAGAAGAATGAAATCTTGGTTAACAGGATCTGTTGGAGGTGCGTATACATCTTCATTAGACGCGATGGAAGTACACTTCCTATCTGAAAGATGTTTAGTAGTTCAAGCTGCTAATAACTTTGTATTATTTACAAAATAGTAAATTATACCTATTATTCAGGGGGCGAAAGCCCCTTGGGTAATTTTTTTATTAACTTTTAAATTATATTATATCATGGCTAAAAAAGCTAAAAAAACAGTAGAACCTGTAGAAGAAATAGTAGTACAGGAACCAAAAAAAGAAATTAAAAAAGAACCAAAAAATAAATGGGAAATTAAAGACAGAAATTATTATTTAGTTAATAATAAAACCCCTTTAACATTAACTATACCTTCAAGACATACAACTAAGGTACCTTTATTATGGTTTGATCCAATTTCTAATGAACAAAAAGAATTAAGATATGCAACTAATCAATCTTCACCATTTGTAGCTGAGCAAAAAGGAGAAGCAACGTTAGGGCATATAACTTTTAAAAATGGAACATTAACAGTTCCAAAAGAAGAACAAAACTTACAAAAATTATTATCATTATATCATCCTAAATTAAATGTTTTGTATACAGAATTTGATGCAGTTGAAGAAGCTAAAGATGAATTAGCAGATTTAGATTTACAAATAGAAGCATTAAATGCTGCAAGAGACATTGAAATAGATCATGCAGAAGCAATATTAAGAGTAGAGCTTGGATCACAAGTGGCTACAATGAGCTCTAAAGAAATACGCAGAGATTTATTATTATTTGCAAAACGTAAGCCTGATTTATTTTTAGATTTAGCATCAGATGATAATGTTGAATTAAGAAATATAGCAATAGTGGCACAAGAATTAGGAATAATTTCATTATCGCAAGATCAAAGAACATTTTCTTGGGGGTCAAACGGTAAAAAACTAATGACTGTTCCATTTGATGAAAATCCATATTCAGCTATGGCACAATTTTTCAAAACAGATGAAGGTACAGAAGTATTTAAATCTATTCAGAAAAAACTAAAATAACATGTAATATTAATATATGGGGAGCTGTTTATATGGCTCTCCTATATTATAATAATAAAAAATAATGGCTATAAACGTAAACACTGTATATCAAACGGTTTTATTAATATTAAATAAAGAACAACGAGGGTATATGACCCCTAAAGAGTTTAATAATATTGGTAACCAAGTTCAGCTTGAAATATTTGAAAAATATTTTGAAGACTTAAATCAACAAATACGTGTTCCACAAGCCGATGCTGACTACTCTGACAGAGTAAACAATTTAGATGAAAAAATATCTATATTTAAAACGTTTGGAGACGCTACTTATGATGCAACTTCATCTCCTAATACTCCATATTTTACATTACCAACTTTAGATGGATTTGGCGAACAAATAACATTTTACAGATTAGGTACTGTAGTATATAATAATGAGGTAGAACTACAAAGACTTCAAAGAGGTGATTTTTACTATATAGACAAATCACAGTTAACTAAGCCTACAACTTCATGGCCTGTTTATTTATATGAAAACAATAAACTTTTTGTAAAACCAACAAGTATTACTTCAAAAATTACTGTTGATTTTATAAGAAAGCCTAAAGATATTATATGGGGATTTGATGTAGGTGGACTAGGACAATATATACATAATCCTCAGCCTTTTAATGCTGCTACTCAACCAACTGGTTCTATAAATTTTGAATTACAAGAATCAGAACAAACCGAAGTAATATTAAAAATATTAATGTATGCAGGAATAGTAATTAGAGATCCTCAAATTATCCAAGCTGCAGCTCAACAAGTTCAAATGGACGAAGTAAATAAAAAAAGCTAATAAATTATGGCAGAAATTGATGGCGGTTTATTAACCGAAACAAATAGACAATATTACGAGGGTGCACAAAGTTTTAAAGTTGTTGCAAATCAATTATCATATACTACGACTTTTAATACAGATTTAATTTATGGTAATTATAGCCCTACAGATCCAAAATTTGGATTAAATAATTTTGTTCTTTATACTAGTTTAACAGGATTACCAGGAAGTTTTGTTGAATATGTTCAGGAGTATAGTGTTTTTCAAAATACAATAACTTTTGTAAATGCATTACCAACCGATAGTTTTATTGTTGTTCAATTAAAAACAGAAACAGGTGGTGAATATGGAAATAAAGACGCGTTTGGTCGTACTACACAAGAAAATTATGGAAGTTATCAATATATAAGTATAAATGATATTATAAATAATTACATGATTGCTTATGTAGGTGCCGGTAAACTTATACCTAGTGTTAAAAGAACAGATGTATTATTTCATGCAAAAAGAGGATTACAAGAATTTAGTTATGATACATTAAAAAGTATTCATTCTAGTGAAATGACAGTACCTCCAAGCTTATCAGTTCCTTTACCACAAGATTATGTTAATTATGTTAAATGCTCATGGATTGATAGATTAGGAGTTAAACACCCTATTTATCCTACAACATTAACTACAAACCCCTATAAAACACCTTTGCAAGATGATAAAGGTATACCCACATCAGGATCTTATGATCAAGGTTTACAAGGTACTTCACAAACTGAAGAAAGATGGGATAAAGCAAATCCAAGATTATTATCAGGAGGTATTACTGAACAAGAAATAACAAATGGATTAGATATTTGGAATTATGATTGGGGTTATGGTGGATTTTATGGACAGCGATATGGATTAGATCCTGAAATTACACAAGTAAATGGGTGGTTTACAATAAATGAAAGATTAGGAAAAATATCATTTTCAAGTGATTTAAATAAAGCTTTAATTATACTAGAGTATATTTCAGACGGTGTTGCTTATAATTCAGACATGAAGGTACCTAAGCTTGCTGAGGATGCTTTATATGCTCATATAAGTCATGCAATTTTATCTAGTCGTATTAATATACCTGAATATATAATTAATAGATTAAAAAGAGAAAGAAGTGCTAAATTAAGAAATGCTAAAATTAGATTATCTAATATAAAATCTGAAGAGTTTACTCAAGTAATGACTAATAAATCTAAATGGATTAAACATTAAAATTAAATGGCTGAAGTAAAAAATGCTTTTATTAAATCCAAAATGAATAAAGACCTTGATGCAAGATTATTGCCATCAGGGGAATATCGCGAAGGAATTAATATTCAAATTAGTAGATCCGAAGGTGCTGATGTAGGCGCTTTACAGAATATAAGAGGAAACAAATTAGTTATTGATTTTGCTGCATTAACAGGTGTTGCTAATTTAACTACTATTGGTCAATTTACTGATCCTACTAATGAAATAATATACATTTTTTTAACTGATTATACGCCACCTCCAACTAATCCAACAGCATATAATCCAACAGCAAATAATTTTATATATTCTTTTAATGTAACTTCTAATATTGCCACGCCATTAGTGCAAGGTGCTTTTTTAAATTTTGCTACAACAAATACGATAATAGGGGTAAATGTTTTAGAAAACTTTTTATTTTTTACTGATAATAGAAATCAACCTAGAAAAATAAATATTATATCTGCAGCACCTATACCACCTGCAACAAGTCCTACTTATTACACTAAAGAAGAACAAATATCAGTAGCTAAGTATAATCCTTATGAACCTATTCAATTATACAAAGCAAACAATGCATTAACTCCCCCGTACGAAACATCTATGTATGATCGTACCTCTGCAACTACACCTGATGGTGCTCCAAATCCAAATTTTGATACTAATTATCCGGGTGATCCTAATTATTTAAACGATAAATTTGTAAGATTTAGTTATAGATTTAAATTTGATGATAATGAATATTCATTAATAGCACCATTTACTCAACCTGCATTTATTCCTGATCAAGATGGTTATTTTTTAACTAATGCAACTCCAACCGGCAATTCAAAAGATGAAAATTCAGCATATAGAAGCACGGTAGTTGAATTTATGGAGAATAAAGTAGATAATATTTTATTACAAATACCTCTACCTAGCACAGCAAATGTACTTGAAGATAATTTAAAAATAAAAGAAATTGAAATATTGTATAAAGAATCAGATGGTACTACAATAAAAGTAATTGATAATATTGATGTACAGACAGCTGATTTTAAAACAAATACAACAGACATTGTAGAATATAATTATCAAGCAAGAAAACCTTTTAAAACTTTACCAAATGCAGATTTAATAAGAGTATATGATAAAGTACCTGTAAAAGCTTTTGGACAAGAAATTATAAGTAATAGAGTTGTATATAGTAATTTTCAAGATAAACACACCCCTCCTACTTCATTAGATTATTCTGTTAACGCATCTAATAAATCTACATTTAATGTAGCAGGAAATAATGAAACAATTTGGGATACAAGTATTATTGAATATCCTATGCATACTTTAAAACAAAATAGAAATTATCAAGTAGGTATAGTATTATCAGATAAATTTGGTAGATCATCATCTGTTATATTATCTTCAGTTAGAGCAGCTGATATTAATGAAGGTGGCAGCATATTCAAAGGATCTACTTATTATCATCCATATAAAGATTCAGCAAATAATTTACCAGCTTCATGGCCTGGTGATTCATTAAAAGTTTTATTTAATAGTGAAATTACAGGCGGAGGTGCAGGCTTATATAATGGAGATGCATCATCAACTAATTATAATCCATTAGGTTGGTATACTTATAAAATTGTTGTAAAACAAACAGAGCAAGAATATTATAATGTTTATTTACCTGGTATTTTAAATCAAGATCCAGGAGGGTTATTAGATGATCCTAAAAATTCAGTGTCATATATTACATTATTAAATGATAATATAAACAAAGTACCAAGAGATTTATCTGAGGTTGGCCCAGAACAAAAACAATTTAGAAGTTCAGTACAGTTATTTGGAAGAGTAACACCTGATAATTCAACAAGTGTACCTGCTTTTAATGAACAATATTATCCAGGACAATTGTCTGATACAGTTTCAACTATTGGAGAACAAGATGATATATTAGGTACAACAGGAACTACATATACTGATGTTTATCAATCAAAATCAAATCCTTTACTAGCAAGATTAACACAAAGTAATGATGTAAACCCTATAGGTTCTGATATATCTACAGGAACATATAATATATTATTAGGTATATATGAAACAACCCCAACCATATCCTTATTAGATATATATTGGGAAACATCAACAACAGGATTAATTGCAGATTTAAATACAGCTATTACAACAGGAACTAATCAACCAACTGGATTTAGTACTATAAATTATTCACAAAACGAAGGTGCAGCTTTACAAGCAACTATTACAAATGATTTTTGGCCCTTAGATATTACAGATACGGCTATTGTGGATTCACAAGTAAATTTAAATACAATAACAGATGGTACAGGAGTTTCAAGAACAGGAATAATTATTGTTAGAACTCCAAAAAACAATGTTACCCCTAATGGTAATACCTATGCTTATGATAGTTATATTTTAAGAACAACTGAATATTTCTTTTTCAATTCTAATTCAGCTAAAAATAATTTTACGTTTAATTTTACTGTTGTAGATTCAGCATTAGGCACATCTACATTAATTGATTTTCAAGGAAGTATTACTAATAACGGGCCATTAATTACTAATTGTCCTTCATCAATTGCTGTTGTACCTGGAACTCAAGATATATTTCAATTTACAGGAACTAACGGAGCTAATGCTTCAAGTAATTATACAACAGAAGGTTTAGTTTGGAGTTTAACTAATGATGATCCTACATCGCCTATAACTATAAATTCAACAGGCATGTTACAAGATTTAACAGGAACAGCAACTGGTGCATTTAGCGGAACTGTAACTTTAACCGATGCAGACGGCGGAACAAATAATGGTGCATTAAGTGTAAATTGTCCTATAAACACTACCGTAGGTGCAGAGCCTGCAAATGGAGCTTTTGCAAATTGTTCAGAAATTATAGGGGATAAAGGGGCAGTAAGTCAAGGTTTTTATTGGGTTTCAAATACTACAAATGCAGCTCAACAAACAGCAGCAGTTGATGCATTAAGACAGCCTGTTACAGCATTGGCATTAGATGATAATTTAGCGGCTCCACTTTCAAAAAATTTAACTGTTACGGATGTAAGTTGTAAAAAATTAATTGATGCTGCTCCAGTTATTACAAATAAAAACACTAATATAATTTATCAAAATAATCAAGCATTAAGTAGTTTAACACAAGGAACAGCTTATATAAGTGTAGATTTTGAATTACAACAATATAATGCTCCTAATTTAGCACAAGCTCCTGGACAAGGGTCAAATCCTTCTGGATCACAATGGCCTGAAGGTCCATATGTATTATGGGCTGCATTTTTAGAATATAGACCTAATTCATCAAGTCCTTGGGTTAGAGCAACAGATATAGAAGGTAATGCAATAGCTTTTGGAGGACAGCAAGAAGTAAATTATGATTCAGCTACAGTATATGCAGGATTTCCAAATATATATTCTAGTAATACAGGAACACATACTATAAATAAAGAAGGTGTTATTGTTGATTATCAAACTTCAGATCCTATTAAAGCAGGTAATTTTTTAAATATTTCTGCTCAGGATGTAATGACTGTAACAACTCAATATTTTGGGGCAGGTGCTGTTAAACAATATGGAAGTTTATATGGAAAAGCTAATAGAACTTTTGTTGTTGGAAAAGATCAAGGATATGAACAAAATCCTAGCAAATTTGGTGATTATAGATTAATAGTTAGTTATCCATATGGTCAAGCAGAATATTATAATGGTTATCCAATAGGTAACAGTTCACAAGGAGTGGTTACAATAAATTTAAATAATATTAATCCTGCTGCTAATAATGTTAGATGTCCAGAAACCACAAGTGTTTTTTATAATCAAAATAAATATTTTATAACAGTAAAGTATGGTGATTTTTATTATCCAAAAGATTATCCTACTTGTCCATCAGCACCTCCTGCATTTTTTGAATATAAAGTTTCATCAAGCGGGAAATCAAGTGCATTTAGTGCATTAGCAGGTGCAACTCCAACTATAACATTGTATGCCAAAGAATGGCATGCTAAATATGTTACTCAATTTTATACAGATTCAAGTTTATCTACTAAATGGAACCCAAATCAGATAACTTCAGGAAAATGGCATGTATACTCACCTGCGTTTAATACCACCAAAACAGGTAGAGATGGAACATGGAATTCATGGGTAAGATCACCTGGTCAAGAAATTACAAACTTTACTGATTTTACTGATGAAAATAGAAGATGGGTAGCTGAATTTGATCAAGCTACAGGTAAAAAAATATTAAGATCAGCATTTCCAAGTTCAACAGGGTAATTAATATAATTAATAAGTAATAATAAAATATGGCAGCAGTAGTCGAAGTTAAATATTTCAATAGCTTTATTTTAAGAAAAGTTGTAGACGCAAGTGGTGATAATGTTATATGGAATGGCATTAATGGTTCAGCTAAACCTCTTCCTATTGATCCTAATGCAAATCAACAAAGATCATGGTTTGTTGAAGAAGCAAGAATACGTGGAGGATATAATAATACCAATGTTGATTATGGAGTAAGAGCATACTTGGTTGAAGATGAGCCACAAGCTATTCATAAACAAAATTCATTAATATATTCAGGGGTATTTAATTCAAGAACAGGTATTAATGATACTAATGTATTTTCTGTTGGTGAAGACATTACTAAATCTGTAGATCCTGCTAATGGTTCAATACAAAAATTATATGCTGAAGATACAAACCTTATAATATTTCAAGAAAACAAAGTTAATAGAGCATTGATTGATAAAGATGCTATTTATTCAGCAGAAGGAAACGCAACATTAACTACTGCACCTGTAGTAATAGGTCAAATTCAAGCATTTAGTGGAAACTTTGGTATAAGTAAAAATCCTGAAAGTTTTGCTGTATATGGATATAGAAAATACTTTACAGATAAAGAAAGAAATGCGGTACTAAGATTATCTATGGATGGTATATCTGAAATATCTAATTATGGAATGTATGACTTTTTTAGAGATAACTTAAGTGGTTTAAATAGTACAACATCTTCAGGTAAAGCTATTGGAATGTGGGATATATATAATAAACAATATGTAATATCATTACAACCGGACTTAGCACAAACGCCAACACCTACTCCTGAGTTTAATACATTATCTTTTAATGAAGAAGTTAAAGGCTGGGAAAGTTTTTATACATATAAACCTACTTTAGGTACAAGTTTAAAAAATAATTTTTACACTTTTAAAGATGCTGCATTATATCAACATTATAGTCCAGATGTAAGCCATGGTAGTTTTTATGGAACTACGTCACCTGCATCTATAGAGTTTATATTTAATCCACAAGTTAGTGTATCAAAAATATTTAAAACAGTAAATTATGAAGGTGATAATGGATGGCAAGTTGATACTTTTAAATCTGATTTAGAAAAAGTTGGTAATCCATTAAAACCATCAGCTATAAATCAAGATATAACAGCACAAGTTTATAGTTATAATCAAGGTGCGTATGATGATTATGGTAATCAATATCCTGCTCAATTAATTCCGCCAATAAATCATGCTGGATTTGTTAGAATGGAAAATAAATATAAAGCTAATTTAGTAAACAATAGTGTTGCATCAGCTGGTGAAATAATATTTGGAAATGCTATAACAGGTATCAAAGGTTATTTTGCGACAGTAAAAATTTCAACTGATTCTGTTACTGATGTAGGTGGAGCAAAAGAATTATTTGCTGTATCTTCGGAGTATACTGAATCATCATATTAATGGAAATTGTAAAATTAAAAAACGATATAAGTTTAATACATAATAATGGTAAAATAGTAAAAGATGATGCCATACCTGTTTCTCATAAATTTACGGATCAGATATATTTAAGAGAAATGAAAATGAAAGCAGGACAAATAGTTATGGGAATGATACATAATTATGATCATGCATGGTTTTTAATGAATGGTACTGTGTCTATTAAAACTCTTGATCAACCTACTATTAATGATAAAGATGTTGAAATAACTAAGCATCGTGCTCCGTATTATAAAACCTCTAAAGCAGGTGAACAAAGAATAATATATGCACATACAGATTGTGTTTTTGTTACTATACACAAAAACCCAGACAATATTAAAAATATAAAAAAATTAGAAAATATACTAGCTTCATTTAATTATGAAGAGTTTAAATTTAAAACAAGTTAATTATGACAATGGTAGCAGCAGCAGCAATAATAAGTGCAGTAGCAACTGTTGGTGGAACTGCAATAAGTGTTGGTTCTGCTAATAAGCGAGCTAAAGAAGCAAAAGAAGATAAAGATCGCAAAGATGCTAAAATTAGTGCATTAGAAAGATCTAGACAACCTATAGTTAATCCTTATTCTAATGTAAGAGATATTAGCTCAATGGCTAGTGACTTAAGCGGTATGCTATCTAACCCATACGGAGATTTAGGTGTAGCTACAGGTGCTGCAGAAATACAAATTGAACAGTCTGATTTAGCTTTAGCAAACACGCTAGATACTTTAAGAGCTACAGGAGCAAGTGCGGGTGGAGCTACGGCTTTAGCACAAGCAGCTTTACAAAGTAAAAAACAAGTTTCTGCAGATATTGAAAAACAAGAATTAACTAATGAAAGACTTAAAGCTCAAGGAGAAGCACAATTACAAGGAGTAAAATTAGCTGAAGCTCAAAGATTACAAGGATTACAAATCAGTGAAGCTCAACGATTACAACAAGCGGACATAGCTGGACAACAATATATGTTTGGGGCTAAAGAAAATAGAGAAATGGCACAACTTGATAGATTATCAGGATTAAGTACACAAGCTTCTGTTGATTTAAATGCAGCTCAAGCAGGCAAAGCGGCAGCGTTGAGCGGGGGTATAAACGCATTAGGTAATATTGCTGGCTCATATATTCAAGCAAATGCACCGGGAAAAACACCAACTCAAACTACTACATTAAAAGTGCCCCAGAAATCAGTAAATTAAAATATTATGAGTTATAGAAATCCACAAATAGTACAGCCAAATAAAGTTGGTCAAATATACGGAGCAGGATTAGCTAGTTTTGGTCAAAATGTAGCTAAAGGAATTACCGCATATGCCTTAAAGCAAGAAAAAATCCGTAAAGAACAAGAAGCTGAATTAAAAAAACAACAAGATTTATATAATAAAGTTGATGTAGAAAAAGCACAGATGACTGCTAATTTTTTACAAAAAACAAAACAATATAGATTATCAGATGAATTGAGACCAATAGCTACTGAAGCAATACAAAATTATGGGGATGCTAAAATAGCTTTACTTACAGAAACAAATCCTAATCAAAGAGCTTTTTATAATAAACAATTACAACAATCTTATACAACTTTAATAGATGCTGATGCATTTGTTAAAGCGGTTCAAGGTGATATAAAAGATTATAGTGATATTAAAAATGCTCAGGAAATAGGTATTACAAAAGGTATAGCTGCAACTGGTGCAGACGCTACAATTAATCAAGAGTTTTTACAAAGCTTAAGTGGTTTGGATTTAAATGGTAATATGAAAATTACTAAAGCTGATGATGGCAGTTTAAATTTAACAGCTTATAGAGGAGATGGATCAGAAATAAGAACATTAAACTCAACTAAGTATTTACAATCAGGAAATAGTTTAATATATAATATACCAGATACAGCTACAGAATTTTTAAAAGATGTTGATAAACAAGTACTTAACGATAAAGGTACATTTAAAGATGAATTTATTGGAGATTTTGAATCTCAAACAATAACAATAGGAAACAATAAATATAATCAAACATATAGAAAAGTTGATACAGATGCGGTAGTTAAAGCGGCTGCACCAGCAGTTCAAGCACAGGTTGCAGGATATAATGCTTTAACTAATCAACAAAAAGAAGATGTATGGGCTAATCAATTAGGGCAAGATAGAAGTACAGCTTTAACAGCAACTCCTGAACAAATTGCAGCAGCTTATCAAAATTTAGTAATTAAAGACATAGGAACACAACCAGGATTAACAACAATACAAGACGAATATGTATTAGCTTCAAATCCTCAATTAATCAAGCCTACTACGCCTCCTAAGCCTACTAAACCAACTCAACGATTGATTAAAGCAACAGACATGGCCACACTTATATCAGATAGTCCATCAATTTTTCCATTAAAATTAAATCCTGCAGGTGTACCAACAACAGCAAGCTTTAACACTAAAATAGAAATACCAGAAATTACAAATGCTGATACAGGCAAAAAAGAAAGAGACGATAAAGAATTTAAAAAGAATGTTGAAAAATTAGGTTTCAATGTTATTGATGCTACTGATGACAATGATACTCTTGTAGGATATGATATTGAACTTAAAGGAGCTAAATCAGGAACATATAAATTGTCTTTTGATGACTTGCCAACTATTAAAGAATTTTATAACGAACTATTAATTATTAGTGGTTATAATCCTAAAGAAGCAAAAGATGTAAATGATGAAATTTTAAATATATTAACCGTAAGAGGTTATCAACCGCCAAAAGAAGACACTGTTGATGATACAATAGTTACTGATCGTATTGATAATTTAATTAAGACTTATAGTAATCCAAACAGATCATAATGAATGAACTTGAAGAAATAGTTCGACGCATGCTCGAAGCGGGTGAGCCCGAAGAAAATATTGCTGCTGTTATAAAAAGATATACAGAGGGAAAGCAAAATCCCACAGCACTGGGTGCGGTTGTGGAGGATACTGTAGCACCCACCGTAGGCAATACGGAATTAAACTTGGGAGATGGTTTTTCGGGTTCAGTTCCTGTTGTAAAGGATGAAAATAATATTGCAGGTTTTGAACCTGTAAGCGATCCTAATAATCCTGAAGTATTAGAAAATTACGAGCAAAAAGAAAAAAGTGCTCAATATGCTGGACGTATAGCTCGTGAAAAAACTAAGTATGATGAAATTTACGGTATAAAAGATGAAGAAGGCAATTTTGTTACAGATGATTTTGGCAATATAAAAAGAAGAGAATTATCATCATTAGAAAAAATAAATAATTCATTTCAAGGAATTGTTGATAGAATTAAAACTTTTGATGATAAATTAGATATTAATACTGGTGTACTTTTTGAACAGCTTTTACCAGATGAATTATTAGAAGATTACGATAAAAACGGCGAAAAATCTTTATTAGGTAGAATACCTTCTATAGTTACAATGAACCCTTTTGCATTTAATTTAATTGGTTCAAAAACTGATATTGAAAATGCACAAAAAGAAATACAAACAGTTAATGAAATAGCTCAACAAAGAGGAGGTACAGGCCAAATAGCAGAAGGCTTTAAAGAAGGTGATGCGGGAGAAATAGCATCAGGTGTAGTAAATGGTCTTACTAGTTTTGTTCCTTCACTTGTTTTAGGTACTGCAACACTTGGAACATCTACAGCTATTGAATTTTTTGGAGACGCTTATGTAGATTATAATTCTGAAGTTGCTAAAAGAAAAGGTATAACTTTTAAAGAGCTAAGAGATAAAAATCAAGATAGTTTTGCTGTTCCAGCTACAGTAGCAGGTATTAACACAATTTTAGAACAGTTAGGTTTTGGAGCTGTTGGTAAAGCTATAACAAATAAGGCAGGTGCTGCAGGTTTAAAAAAGTTAGCTAATTTTGTTTTAGCGGGTACTGCTGAAGGACTTACAGAATATTTTCAAACTGCTGTTGAAGCAGCTCAAAATGATTATGCACAAAATGAAAACGCTTTATCAGCTACAACCGCTTTTGTAGATTCTCTTCTTAGTCAAGAAGGATTAGAATCTTTTTTACAAGGATTTGTTGGAGGATCCGGTGTATCTGGAACCGCAGGTAATACAGATAATATTAAATCATTTATAAAAACCGCTTCTAATTTAAGGGCACCTTCTGATGTTAAAGGTATTGAACAAGATATTGATGAGTTGGCTAATCTACAGGCTAAATTAAAAAGAGCTCGTACTGAAACTTCAAAGCAAGGTATACAACAAAAAATAAATGAAGTAAATAGTAGACTTTCATCTCGTATAATTAAAAGTAATTCTATAGTTCCTAAGTTAACTCAAACACAAATTGATGAAGTTAATAACATGGGAGATCTTGCTGAACTTCAAGTTGCTCGTGTAAAAAAATTAAACGAAGAATTAGAAGAGGGTAAAATAAAAAGAAGTGATTATTTATTAGCATTAGAAGGCTATAAAGCTACATATATCGATGCTAAAAATAGAATTAAAGGTATAGCTGATTCTGTTAAAACAGAGCCTGAAACTAAAGTAGCTGAAGAAGTTGATACTACTGAAACAACTACAGAAGAAACAGCTATAAATAAAATAATTACTAAAGCTAAAGTTGCATCGAAAAAAGTACAAGATATATATAATGAAAAAGGTATTGAAGGAGCTTTAGATATTATAAACTTATTTAAACCTATAACAAATAGAATTGTACAAAAAAGAAAAGACGCACCTAATTTTGATCAAGAGCTTTTAACAAGTGAAATTGAAATTGGCGAACGAGGAATATTAGATTTAATACGTTCATATAATCCTAATTCTGGTGTGCCATTAGCCGCTTATATAAATAAATTTTTACCAGCTAGAGCTATTGAAGCTTCACAAAGAATACTAGGTGAAAAGTTTACTGAAGATGTTACTGAAGCTAAAGGAGTGGCTGCAACAGAAGTAACTGATGATATAGTTACAGAACCACAAACTCAAGAAACAAAACAAGCTCGTCAAAATATAGCTGAAGATTTAAATTTAGATGAAGAAACTTTAAATGAAGTAAAAAATTCTGTAAGAAAAACTTTTGGAACTAAACTACCTGCAGTAACAGATAAAAAATTTAGAAGAGCTTTAATTAAAAACTTTAGAAATGATTTAGCTAAAACTTTTAAAAACATATTAGGAAGAGGTGCTGCATATAAAGAATATCTCACTGATAATTTTGAAAATATATTTAAAGCTATTCCTCAAGAAACTCTTAACAAAAAGTTTTCAGGATTATTTACTGAAGCTGTAACTGACGAAGAAGGTAAACAACTTAGAGAAAAAACACAAGTTGGTAAAAAAGTATTTAAAAGGCCTAATATAACTGTAGAACAATTTGTTGATTATTTTACTGGGCCCGATGTATATGCTAATCTTGCTAATTCAAGAAAAACATCTTTAGCGGAACTTTTAGCAGATGAAATAGGTTTAGATGAAGTTATTGAAGCATTAAAAGAACCAGAGGTTAAAGAAAAATTTAAAGCAGTACAAGAATTACAAGGACAAAAAGTACCGTCTGATTTTGAAAAACAAATAGCAACAGCTATAGGAAGATTAGATAAGTTTATAGAGTCAATGGATAAATTTTTAGATCCTAATTCTTTACGAGTTTCATTATTTGGTCTTGATGTTGGTGCTGCTTTTGTAGCTAAAAAAGCTGCTCAAACTATAAAGCTTGGATTACAAGGTGGCTTAACATTAGCAGAAGCAATAACTAATGCAATGAAAACCATTAGTGATTACATTGCTACAAAACAAAATAGAAAAGAAGTTGAAAAAGCATTTAAAGAAGCTTTTAAAACTAATAATGATATAACAAAAACAGGTTTAGATAAAGTTAAATCTGTAATTAAAAAGGTTTTAGCAAAAGAACTAAAAGAAACAGGTGTTAATCAATCTGTACAAACATTAAAAGATAGAGTTAAAAAAGCTAAAACATTAAATGAAAAAATTCAGGTTATAGTTGACAATATTAAGTTTGAATCCAAATCAATTAGAACTTTAGCAACTCTAGGTACAACTAATAAAGATTACTTTGATAATGTTATAAAACCAATAATTGAAGGCAATAAAAATCTTAAAGATAAATTTAAAGTAACAAAAGATGGTAGAGGTAGGTATAATATACAATTAAAAGATAGTACAGGAAAATATAATAAAATTTCTGGACTTACTGATGTAACAGCAATTAAGAAAAATTTTGGTAAGTATATAGATAAAATGAAATCTGAATCTAAACAAAGCCAAGATTATATATTTAATTTAATTGAATATTATAAAAACAATAATCAAATAGAAGAAGGTATTGCTCATTTAAAAACATTAATGGAAGATCAAAGAAGTGTTGGAAGAAAAATGAGTGAGCCAGGATTATATGTAACTGGATTACCAGCAGGTAAAACTACAATGGAGCATAGTATTCCTATTATAGAACAATATGAAAATTTAATAAAAGCGTTAAAAGGAGAAATAACAATAGAAGAAGCTCGTAAATTTATAAGCGATGGTAAAATAAATTTAGTAACTAAAGAAATAGATGCTAAACTAAATGAATTAGGTTTAAAACAAGAAGGGGGCAAAGAAAGAATGCAAAACCCAGAAATTAAATCTATGATTACTAAGCTTGGAGATAAAGTTGAAAACAAAGAATCTATATACCCAGACACTAAACAAGAAACAGCTGAAGAACTATCTCAAGAATTTAATAAAATACTTGAAGATAAAACAGGTATTTCATCCGACAAAGTATATTCAGACACTAAAGCTTCAGTAGTTGGAAGAAATAAAGGTAGATTTAAATTTTTTATACCACCATCTGCTGAAGATTTTATAGGTTTATTATATTCAACATTAAGCAAAGGTAAATTAGGTGATAAACAATTAAAATGGTATGAGGATAATTTAATTAAACCATTTGCTAAAGCCATGAGCGAAATATCTCGTGAAAGAACAGCATTAACAGCTCATTATAAATCTATAGTTAAAAATTTAAAAATAGTTCCTAAAGATTTACGTAAAGAAATTCCAGGCGAAGGTTTTACAAGAGAGCAAGCTGTTAGAGTGTACATGTGGAATAAAGATGGTCTTGAAGTTCCTGGATTAAATAATGAAGATCTTCAAATGCTTATAGACACAGTTGAAAATGATGCACAACTTAAGGATTTTGCTGATCAATTATTAAGTATACAACCAGAAGGATTAGCATCACCTACAGAAGCATGGTTAGCGGGCTCAATTGATTCTGATATTTTAGCTTCATTAAATACTACTAAACGAGCACAATATTTAGAACAATGGCAAGAAAATGTTGATGCTATATTTAGTAAAGATAATTTAAATAAATTAGAAGCAATATATGGTAAGCCATATAGAAAAGCATTAGAAAACATTTTAAAAAGAATGCAAACCGGTCGTAACCGATCTTTTGGGGGCGATTCTCTTACTACAAGATTTGTAGATTGGATTACAAACTCTGTTGGTGCTATCATGTTCTTTAATACTAGATCCGCTGTATTACAAACTATTTCAGCAGTTAACTTTATTAATTGGTCAGATAATAATTTTTATAATGCTGCTAAAGCTTTTGCAAATCAAAAACAATTTTGGTCAGATTTTACAACCTTATTTAATTCAGATTTTTTACAAGATAGAAGAGGAGGATTAAAAATTAATGTAAATGAAACAGATATAGCTGAAATGGCTGCAACTTCAAAAAATAAAGTTAAAGGAGTTATTAGTGGATTACTTAAATTAGGTTTTTTACCTACACAAATAGCAGATAGTTTTGCAATAGCAGCCGGTGGAGCATCATTTTATAGAAACAGAATAAAAGCTTTAGTTAAAGAAGGAATGTCTAAAGAAGATGCTGAAAAGCAAACTATGTTAGATTTCCAAGAAAAAGCAGAAGAGGCACAACAATCAAGTAGACCAGATAGAATTAGTCAACAACAAGCGGGTCCATTAGGCCGCGTTATACTAGCTTTTGCAAACACTCCAGCACAATATGCTAGATTGACTAAAAAAGCTATTCTTGATCTTAAAAATGGTCGTGGGGATGCTAAAACGAATATCTCTAAAATTATTTATTACGGAGTAGTTCAAAATATAATATTTACCGCTTTACAGCAAGCATTGTTCAAAGCATTGTTTGATGATGAAGAAGAAGAAGAAGATACAGATAAATATTTAAGGGGTGCAAACAGTATGCTTGATAGTTTTTTACGAGGTCTTGGATTTGCAGGAGCTGCTGTATCAGTAGGAAAAAATGTTGTTTTAGAAATTTTAAAACAATCTGAAAAAAGAAACCCTGAATATGAAAATGCTGCATTAAAATTATTAGATATATCACCACCAATATCATCTAAAATTTCAAAAATAAGAGGAGCGGGAAGAATATTTTCATGGAATAAAAAAGAAATACGAGAAAAAGGTTTAAGCTGGGATAATCCTGCTAATGAAGCAATAGGAAAAATTATTTCTGCTACAACTAACATTCCTGTAGATAGAGCTATTCAAAAAGCTGACAATATTCAAAATGCTTTAGCTGAGGATACAGAAATATGGCAAAGACTTGCATTAATTGGTGGTTGGAAAGATTGGGAATTAGGAATGCAAGAAACAAAAAAGAAAAAGAAAAAGAAATCTTCAAGAACAAGAACAAGAACAAGAAAAAGAAAAAGAACCAGAAATTAAACAATTATGACTTATTTAATTATACTATTAACTATTGCAACGTTATTATTACTAGTTACCGTGGGTTATCATTCGCGTAAAATTAGTGATCGTAACAGAAATTTTATCCCTGATTTTATTGATAAAATTATTACTAAAATAAAAAGAGTGTTTAACTATATTAAAAAAACGTTTTCAAAATGAGTTACAGAAATGCAAAAGATTTAAGACATTATGTCGGCGCAGCCGGAATATTTTTGTTAATTATATTTTTATTGCTATTTTTATCTTTTAATCAAATACCACCAGTAAACAAAGATGTTTTTGTAAGTATCGTGGGAATGATGGTAGGGTCAATGTCTGTAGTAATTTACACTATAATAGGTAAGAACCCTGAAGAGTTAGAAGCATTGAGATCTAAAAATGAATCATTACAGGCTACCGCTGATCAAATGGAAGTAAGAAATGATCAATTAGAAGAGATGGTTATAAATATTCAAAAAGATATTATTAAAAAATTAACATGTGAAAGTTGTGGAAAGAAATAAATTACCCTTATCGCTATTAGATAAATCGCCCCTTGAAAAAAAAGATAAATGCTATAGAAAAGCAAAAGCTAAATACAGAGTATTTCCATCTGCTTATGCATCAGGATATATTGCTAAATGTCGTAAAAGAGGTGGAAATATAGGATAATGGCAGTACGTAAAACTAAAAAAGGAGCAAGTTTAAAGCGATGGTTTAAAGAAGAATGGATTGATGTCCGTACAGGTAAGCCATGCGGTAGATCAAAAGGTGAAAAAAGAGGGGTACCTTATTGTAGACCTAAAAAAAGAGTATCATCCGCAACGCCTAAAACAGCATCTGAAATGTCTGCATCACAAAAAAAGAAAAAAATAGCAGAGAAAAAAAGATTAGGACAGCCTGCTGGCAAACCAAGAAGAGTTAAATCTTTAAAAAGGAACAAAAAAAAATGAGCACCACACTCAAAGTTCCTATAACTAGATTGGGAGGCATGGATAAGACCTCCCTTTCCAGTTATGTTTATCCATCACAGGATAAACAATCAGGATTCATAGCTTTAGCAGCTATATCTCCTCTTAATACTGATTCAGTTCTCATATAATATAAAGTTTTAATACCTCTTTTCCAAGCTTCTAAATGAACTTTATTTATCCATTTAGGTTCAGCTACAGATGGAAATGCTAAATTTAAACTTACAGACTGATCTATATAATCTTGTCTTATACCAGCTTGACTAATTAATTCTAGCTGATTAATTTCTTTAAATGTTTTAAATACATTTTTTACAGGCTCACCATCTTCTTCGGTAAGTCTTCCAAGGTGATCATAAAACCATCCATCAAGTTTTTTAATTCCTTGAACGGATCCACCATCTTCAAGAATTTGATCCCAAGTTTCTTTATTATCAATACCAATTCTTCTAAATATTTTTTTAAGTTCATTATTCTTACGTATAAATGTTCCTTTAGCTGATTGTTCTGTAAATACATTAGCGGCCCATGGTTCAATACCCGGTGAAATATTACCACTTAATTTACTATTAGATACAGTAGGAGCAACAGCTCGAAGATGAGTATTCCGAAAGCCAGTTCCCACACACCATAAGGGTTCACCATATATTTCTGCAAGCTTTCTTGAAGCTCTTTCAGATTCAATTTTAATTTTACTAAATATTTCACGTGTTTTAAATTGTGCTAATAATCCTTCAAAAGCAATACCTTTTTGTTGTAATAATGTATGCCATCCTAATACACCTAATCCTATTGCTCTACCTTTTTGTGCAGACCTTACAGCATTATCAAAGCCTCTCATGTTTTTAGCTCGTTGTATAAATTCTTCCATTACACCATCTAAAAACCAAACAGCATCATAAACTAAGTTAGTATTTTTCCATTCATCATATTTAGCTAAATTTAATGATGATAAACAACAAACAAAAGAATGAGATTCATCTGTATGAAGTGCAATTTCAGAACATATGTTTGTCATATGAACTTTTAATCCATTTGCTTTATACGCTTTTGGATTAGCCTTGTTTGTATTTCCCTTAAATAAGATATAAGGTTCTCCAGTCGCTTTTCTTTTTTGTAATAATTTAGCCCATTTTCTTCTCGATTCTGTATCGCCTTGCTCAAGCTTTCGCATAAACTTGTCGCCGACCACAGCGCACTGGTGGAGATTGAGGGATTGTCTGTTAACATCGCCTTTCGGTTCTCTGATCTCCAACCATTCTTCAAAGTCGGAATGGTCAATATTGATATTAACTGATGCAGCTCCTCTTCTGACAGATCCTTGATTAGTGGCGAGTATTGTTGAATCGTAGATTTTGCAAAAAGGCACCACGCCGTCACTTGTTCCATTACCTGTTATTCTAGCACCGGCAGGACGAATCATATTTATTCCGATACCTACACCCCCA
>MDSZ01015477.1_pt1 | contig 48981 bp, 43 predicted proteins | sample 811201 | NCBI WGS metagenome assembly MDSZ01 (sample SAMN05326647, study PRJNA326480) | marine metagenome | isolation source: seawater | place: Indian Ocean: North | collected 2010 | reverse complement strand
TTGTCCGAAAAGAGTACCTTGTGGGCCTCTCAAGACCTCTATGCGGTCAACGTCAATGAAATCTGTTTGTAGGGAGAAGGGGGAAGCTACATATACACCGTCTAGGTGGTATGCAACGGAAGGGGCGGCTATAGCGTTTTGATTAGTTTCATTTCCGATTCCTCGAATTGATATAATCGTCTTATAACCTTCATTTTTTGCTACTGTAACTCCAGGAGCAATGGCACTCAAATCGACAAAGGTAGTTATGTTTTTCTGATCTAACTCCTCCCCGCTAAGAACCGTTACGGCTTGAGATAAATCTTTTAGATTTTCGTCGCGTTTTTCTGCAACTACTACTATCTCTTCTAATATTCTGTCTGCGGATGCAAACGGTGAAAGCAATACCAGGCCTATAAATAGGCCAATCAACCTTTTTAGCATTTTTACCTCATCTTTTTATGTTTGGAGTAACTGTTGGATTAAAGGAGCCTCGGAAGCTCCAGTGTTTGAGTATTATAGCAAAAAAATTTTTAAATGTCAAGACTTATTTTTTACACCTTATTTTAAAAGGAGTTAGAAACTAGAGCCCCAATTTGCGCCCCCATCCCAAGAGTCAACAGGAACCTCAAATTCCACGAAAGCTCCATTCAAAGATTTAACAGATGACAAAATACCTGTAGAAGTTGATGCTATAAGTGCTCCATCCAAATCTTGTAAGCCAGATAAAGGTATTGTGCTGCTACCAGTTACAAGAACTGCAGGATTCGCTATAGAGGCTATAGCGATTGCTGCACCCCCAGGAGTTACAAGTACGCCTTGAGGAGTTTGGGTATGGTTTAATGTTAGTGTAGAAGTATCCGTAACTCCAGAACTAACCGAAGCCTGACTAGACGTAGCGCTTACGTTAACAGTAACAGTTTCTTGATCAGTATCGTCAACGTCTGTAGCCGTTACAGTAACGGGGTTTCCTGAACTAGAACTAAGACTAACATTATCAGTATCTCCCGACAGTGACCATGCATATACGGTATCCGTAACATTACCTGTTATAGATGCTGTGAAAGCTTGAGTTCCTCCATTGTTAATAGTTGCTGTTGCAGGAGAAATATCGACAGCAGTAAGACTTGCTGCGTCATGAGTTTGAGTAATTACAGCAGTATCTGTAATCCCAGAAGATACAGAAGCAGAGCTAGAAGTAGCACTTACATTAACAGTAACAGTTTCTTGGCTTTCTCCTATATCGTTTGCCATAGTTACAGTAACAGGAGTGCCCGAAGTAGCACTAAGGGTAGCATTATCTGTATCACCTGTTAATGACCACGCATATACCACATCGGTAGCAGTACCTGTTGCTGATGCTGCAAAGGCTTGGCTTCCTGCACCAGTATTAGACCATGTAGCAGGAGAAATATCGACAGCAGTAAGTGTAGGAGTAGCAGCAGAAACTGTTCCTGTGACTCCGCTGTACTTTGTAGTACTAGTTTTCCCGGACGAATAAAAATGAGTAACTCTAAGATCATAAGTGCCTGCACTCGAACCACTAAAAGTCAAAGTTAATCCACTAGTAGCATTTCCATTAACACTAACAGAGCTTGAACAGTTAGTTATTAGACTAACCAATAGAGTAGTGACAGGACTATAGTTAGAAAAACTAACATTAATCGTATCCCCGGTTCCCACATTTTGGGTAACGGTTCTATGACTGCTACTAGTATTATAAGTATTAACTGTTGCGCTATATGTGGTCACTTTATTCTCTTATTAAAAAGGCTTTTGAGTATTCTCAGGATCAGTTTCACGATTTATATAATACTGATTAGTTGTATCATCTTCACCTATTTTCATATATTGAGGTCGTTTCAATCCATCTAAAGGCTTATGAATAGGAATTATTGCTTCTACGGCTTTCCATGGGCAGCTAGGACTAGCTCCCCATATATGCATTGCTTTTGCAATTTCTGCTCCAAGATTTTCAGTGTTCCTATGTGTAGGGTGTATAGCGAAAATTTGAAACTCTCTTGTTCCCGCTTCTTTAATTAAAGTAGTAGCTAACGCTATATCTCCTCCGACTCCATCTTGGCGGCTAATTATGCGGTAAAAAGGGCCAACATAAAACTTATCTTGTAGCCCTTCGTGCGCATTAAATATCCTTCCGCCTTTAAGGATATCCTCGACACTAAGTAGTCCCGAGGTTTCTCCTTGTAGGGCTTCTGTGATCCAATCTTTATCAGTATCTTCAACAATACGAAACCGATAAATATTTCCCATTTTTTTAAACATTCTTGTGCTCCTTAGTAAGCAACGTTATTTTCTGGAAAAGCATAGGTAGACCTTTTAGGAGCAAGAATCAAAGTTTCTCTTCCTGTAGGATGAAGAGGCAAGCACCTATAATATGTAGAACCTACTTGTATTCTTGCACCAACATCCAAATTATCTGTAGTTCTATATACATTCATCAGTTTTCCTTGTCTTGTTCCAGAATAGTTATTAGTTGCATTATTAGATGCATCAAAGAAAACAGGAGTAAGAGGGTACACATCTCCCGCAGAATTTTTTAAGTTATGCATACTAGTCAAAGGTTTTGGCCAAAGACTACCATAATAATTCTGGTTGACTTGATACCCAAAATGAAAATTATTACCATCACTCCACTGAGGTGTCCTATATATTCCGGCTACATCTGGGTTGGGAGCCATTGAAACTCCAAATCTAGTTTCATCATCATCAGTTTGTACTGTAGGTGGATCTGCAAGCATAGTATCCTCGTGCACCCCTGCAATACAAACAGTAGGACAGTAGTTAGACGCATTTCCAAAATGAAAATCATCTACTCCATTTATAAATTCTAGATCCGCTATCATAAAGTAGGCATAATCAGCCGTGCCGGTAGTGCCAACTTGTTGCCATATTAGAAAGGTCGTATCATTTCTAATTATATGTATGATATGCTGACTCATGTAAGAGGCGCCTATCTCCCCAACTCCAGTCGAGGTACTAGCCATCCATTTCTGAGACACCGAATTACCTGGTATTCCATTTCCACCGGAACTATCAAACGCTCTCCAACGATCCTTGTTTGTATCGTCCTTATAGTAACGAACTTCTCGAGAGGGCTGGTACCCTGATACCTGACCTTTTGCATAGTGAAATTTATCTGCTCCATAAAAGTAAGAGGACCACGTACTATAGTTTCCAGTAGTAGAGCCTCCGGCGGTTCCCGCCTGATACATAGCTGAAGTAGCAACAGTACCTACTGTATAGCAATTTCCTGTGTTCCAAGACGTACTAGTAAGATCCGAAACAGCAGTATGTGTCCCATTAAAGATATTGTGAAGGTCTGCAACCGCATTAGTAGTAATAGTAGCTGTTGACGAATTGTTAATAGGATCTAATCTCCAATAAGCCATTTTATTCTCCTGTGTACTCAGTCCATAGGTTGTCAGAATCTTTTTTAGTATGATCCCCTAACACTATTCCTTGCCAAACACTTGAACCGTCTACCGCTTTATAGGGCATCGACCAATATTGTGCCTCTTCGAATTTTGCATGAGAAGTATCAAGCAAATAATTTTTATGTTTTTTAGAGTCGTCTATACCTGGTGACGTACGATAAATAGTGACTGAAACAGAGTCGATAAAAGTATCGTTTTCCGTAGCTCCCATCCCTATTAAATCCCTTATCTCAGTTAATAGCGCCGACTGTGCTGACTTGTCTAAAGCCATAGTTTTCTCCTTAGTATGAGTAAGTAAAGATTACTTGTAAGTCATTACCTGCAGTAGTTGACCCTATCTGAGTAACGTCTACTGTGATATAGTCGTCATAAGCTAGGCTCAAACTTGGCGAAGTATTTTCCGCTTTGTAAGCGCCCGCTGCTATTGACATATTTGTTGTTGTTGTGCTACCTCCAGAAACTTTATTAATTGCTAAATTAATTGCCGCTCCTACAGGTGCTCCGTTTACTCGAGCTACTATTTTACTAACAGTAGCCGCAGAGTTTGGGTACCATCTCTTAATTCCAGTATGAATTCTTGCTGTTCCATACTGTCTAAAAGTTTCAATACCAGATCCAGGAGGCTCTCCCCAACTAAGGGTGCCTGAACCATTTGTTTTTAATACTTGATTCGCAGTACCATCTGTAGCAGGAAGAGTATAAACTCCTACTTGTAAAGCGGAGCCTACTACAACTTTTCCTGTGCCATTTGGATCCAAAGTAATATTACTATTAGCTCCGTCTGCGATAAGTATTGTGCCTGAATTTGTTCCTGAATTGGTACTAAGAGTTAGATCTCCTGTACCATTAGTAGTAATAATTGCATTTTCGTTAGATCCACCTACTCTTACTGTATCCGTACTTAAGTTTACATTACCTGTTCCATCAGGAGTAATATTAATATCTGCATTATTTGCAGATACTAACGAACTCGAACCTACATTTAAGTTGCCCCCAAGAGTAGGACTAGTGTCATCTGCTAAGCTAGTAGCTCCAACAAAATCTAAAGTACCATCACTATCATCGTAAGTTACTGTGATATTAGTTTCAGTGTTACCAGTAACCATGGCACCGACTATATCTTGAATTCTTTCTGCGTTAATAGTTACATCGCCGCTTGAAACAGTAAAGTCAGTTCCATCAAAAGTAGCAACTCCAAAGTTGGTTTCAGATGCGTATTCTGCATCAATAGTAATTGTATTATTTGATACTGTAGTATCTATTCCCTCTCCGCCACTGATAGTTAAAGTTTCTCCGCTAGTTAGAGTATCATTTACTCCACCATCAGCCGCTAAAGTATGAGTGACACTTACGCCTCCTGCAATTACTCCGCCTTTAATTAATAAAGAGGTTGCAGACAGTGCCTCTCCTATAGGGTAATCATTTGCTGTAGAAGTTAAAGTTCCATCTGTATGAACATAATAATTAGTTCCTGCAGTTAATCCACTTTGATTAGTGCTTACTCCTCCAAGAACAGTTATATCACCAGCAGATCCTGAATTAATAGCTGCAGTAGATATACCTATCCAGTCAGCGTAATTGGATCCTAGACTTAAAGCTGTTGTTCTTCTTGCCTGAAGTTTCATAGAACCATCAGAAGTTCTAGTAGCAGCGGTTACTATTACTTTATTAGTAGAATCATACGCTCCAGTTAACATACTCTTTAGCTGAGTAGCTGTGGTCTGAGTGCTCTCCCATCGGTTCATTAAAGCTGCAGCAGTATAAGTAACCGCTGTAGAACCAATAGTGCCTATTGAAAATGCTTCATAATATTGACCACTCTTCTGAGCTTCCCAATGAACCACTATTTTTCCGTTGACAGTATCTACTGTAGAACTACTCTTCTGTCTGCTTCCGTTATCCCATGCAGGCAAAGTTACCGCACTACCAACAGCAGAGAAACTATTATCAGAAGCATCAATAGTACACAACCTAGTGCCCATATCGTACTCTGCTGAACCGACATGGACAAGTACTTTTCCGTTATAAGCATGAACACCAAAGTACATTTGGCTTCCACTATTTATTGTTTGAGAACTGCCCCAACTAATAGTACCATTTGAAGCTACGGTACCAATTAAAGCTGCAGGATGACCACTAGCATTACGATACAAATGTACAATTCGATTTGTAGTGGAATCAAAGGTCATTAATTCAGGTCGTAATACTGTAGCGTAGTCATGGGTGGACATTTGGTCCGCAGAAATACTACTTGCTGTCTTGCTTGTTCCTGAACCCGTTACTGAACAGGTAAAAATATCTACATTTTTATTAGTATCTTGACGACTAATTCTTATAACAAATTTATCTACATTCGAGTCATATACTACATCTGTTGGGAACGGATGATTAGAAGTACCTGAATAAGTTACTATTGTTGCTGTAGTACCAACAGTAAATGTTTTATCGCTATTTATAGTAATAGGAGTGGCTTTAATATTATGACTATTACCTCCTCTTCCTACTACTAGTACAGTGCCTGCTCCGTCAGATCTACCAACAACTTGACCAAAATTAGCATGAGAAGTAGCAACTTGAGCATTACTTCCACCACTAAAAGTTAAGTCGCTTTCAACAACATCATATACTCGGGCATTTACATTGTAGCCATTTGATCCTTCTGACCATAACGCAACAAAGTATCCTGTTCCTGCATCATAAACGACTTTACCCCAGTCATTATTATAATCATCATCATCCGTAACTTCAGGTAAACTGGCAAAAGCTGTAGTTCCTGCGGCTAAAGTGGTATTTCCTACTTCTTCAATTTGACCATTCGTTTTAAGTACGACTACCTTGCCACTAGCAATAGCTGAAGCCGCAGTAAAGGATTGAACACTACTAGTGCTCGCACTTCCGCCTCCTGCTGCAACCCAAGCATAATCACTACCATTCCAGCTTAATACATACCCACTAGTAGGATTACTTTGATTAAGGTGGGTGTCTACATCTGAGTTGCCATAACTACTACTCGCAGAAACTTCTAAATCAATAGTACCATCGGCATCCTGATATGTAGCAGTTATATTAGTTTCAGTATTGGAACTAAACATTGCCCCTACAGTATCTTGGATTACTTCGGTTAAATCAATATTAGCACTTCCATTAAAAGACACTCCATGAATGGTTCTTGCTGTCTCTAATACAGTGGCAGTAGCCGCATTTCCGGTAGTATCTTGATTTCCCGAAGTATTAACTCCAGGAAGATCAATATTGGCACTACCATCGAAAGAAACTCCTCCAATAGTTCTAGCAGTTTGTAGAGCAGTTGCTGTTGCAGAATTACCTGTAGAACTACCTGCAGACCCTGTTACATTACCTGTTAGGTTACCAGTTACATTACCAGTTACATTACCTATTAAATTACCGGATATAGTCAAACCACTATCACTAGCAGATATTGTTTGTTGTGCTGAGCCTGTACCTATAACTATAGTGCTTCCGGAAAGGTATAAATCTTTAAATCTTTTTGTTGAACTTCCTAAGTCAAATATTTCGTTCTGAGTAGGAATTATATCTCCATTCAAACTTATAGCGGTTTGAGGAGTGCTTCCATCGTAATATCCCACGCTAAGAATATCAGTGTTTGGATTATAAGTTAAATTAGTATCTGTTTCTAGTGCTTGTCCTCCTGTTGCTCCATCAGCGAAAGGAATATAGTAAGAAGCATCAGTATTACTATTATTAGAAAGATCTACTTGTACGGAAGGAAGAACGGTTAAATCAATAGTTCCGTCACCGTCTTGATAAACAGCAGTAATACCAGATTCTGTATTACCACTAAACATTGCACCTACAGTATCCTGTATGCTTTCTGTTAAGTCGACATCTCCAGTTCCATCAAAAGAATTATTAGTGGAGCCAACTGTAAAGTTTCTAGCTGTTGCAAGAGCTGTTGCTGTTGCTGCAGTACCAGTTACATTACCTGTAAAGTTACCGGTTACATTACCAGTCACATTACCAGTTACATTACCAGTTAAAGAACCTGTAAAGTTAGTAGCAGTAAAAGTACCAGAGCTAGGATTATAAGTTAAACCTTCATCTGTTTCAGGACTAGCTTCTGTAGTTGCACTTCCTTCTGGTCCAAAGTATATATGCCGAGTAGTAGTGCCTGAGCTATTTTCTGTAATTTTAACTTTATCTGAGGTACCTTCAACATCAGCTACTAAAGTACCTTTAGCATATCCTGTACCGGAAACATTAACTGTGGTTGTAGGCTCTGCTTGTAAGTCTTTAAATAGTTTCCATTTTCCAGAATCATTTGCATCTCTAAATAAGCCCGCATATAAGTCTTGAGAGCCCGAGGTATCATAGAGTCCGTAAAATCCAATATCAGAGACGTCTGCTCCACTATTACCTTTTGCTAGCTTAATTAAAGGATCCTGTACAACTAAAGTTGTAGAATCAACAGTTGTAGTAGTACCTCCAACAGTTAGATTTCCACCTATAGTAACATCAGTGGGTTGAGAAATGGTGTATTTTTTAGTACTCGCATCAAAAGTTACTGTTATTTCATTTGCGGTTCCGTCTATTGTAAGAGTTCCCCCTAAATCAACAGTTCCATCCCCACTAGACCCTGTAGAGGCAAAAATAATACCAGAATTATCTAGTTTATTATTGGCAATACTACCCGCTAACATTCCGTTTTCTACGGCTCCAGCAGCTATTGTTAGAACGCCTGTATCGGCTATAGTTGCATCTCCGGATATAACATTATCTATCCATTGAGATGAACCTGAATCGTAAAAAAGCATAGCAGCATCAGCGGCAGAAGTAATATTTACATCGGTAGCCCCACTAAGGGTAGCTGTAGCTCCATCTGCTACATTAAGCAAGCTTCGTGCTGCAGAAAAAGTTATTTCTCCAATTACTCCAGCAGATGTATCAGATCGTCCTAAAAATCTGGAACCTGAAGTTGTGTTTTGAATTTTTGAGTAAGATACAGTCCCAGCAGCAATTTTATCACCAGTTACAGCGGCATCACGAATATGATTTGTAGTTACGGCTCTGTCACTATCAGTACTTCCTGAAGATTTCAAACGATCAGCATCTATGCCATTATCGCCTACGTCAATAGTAATGGTTTTATTAGCTGCATGTCTAGTTGTGTTTATCGCTACTCCACCGAGTATTTTTAAGTTATTAGTACCTGGAGTTATGGTATAAGTATCACTATTGTCGTCCTCAACGGTAATGTCGCTTCCAGTAACAGTAAAGTCAATTTGATCATTATCATCATCATGATATACTGTAATACCTGAACGAGTACCTGTTGTAAGCATTGTACCAATAAGATCATGTATTCTTTCAGTTTGGAGACTTACAGCACCACTATTAAGTGAAAAATCAGTATTGTTAAAACTTGCTAAACCTATTGTACTGGTGCCTGCTTCAGCAACGTTAATAGCTACGGTAACATCGTCCCCACTCTTTGTTACATCTGTATTTACATTTGTTCCTGAGAATTTGAGGAATCCGGCATTTAAAGTAACTGTCTCAGAACCCGTGTCATCATCTTTTACTGTTAAAGGAGAGCCCGCTGCTGGAGTTGCAAAAGTCAAGTTTCCAGAACCATCTGTTTGTAATACTTGATTTGCATTACCATCTGTAGCAGGAAGAACCCAAATTTTATCTCCTGATAAAGAGGAGGGTGCTTCAAAACCTACATAATTGCTTCCTTGATGAAATCTTAGCTCATTACTGCTTCCTTTTATTGACAAAGTACCATTAGATTCAAGAGTTGTAAAAGCACCTGCTGCCTGAGTACTCTCTCCTATATTTATACCATTAATAGCACTTGCAAAGGCTGGGTTACTACCTGTTCCGTTTGATACTAAAACTTGTCCTGATGTACCTGCCCCAATAGTAGTAGTTGAATCATTTGATTCTTGTATAAGTAACTGTCTAGTTCCATTTGCCTTAATATTAGTTGCAGTAGCAGCATTGCCACTAAGAGCACCAGCAAACGTGGTAGTAGTAAGCGTACCTGTAGAGGGAACGTATTTAAGTGTTCCTTCTGTGAAAAGAGACTGCGCGGTGCTTCCGTCTCCCTCTGCTGGAACTATAGCTATGAAATGATCCCCGGAACTAGCATTGTCATCGGTTATTACAATACTCGTTGCAGTAGCAGCATTAGCACTGAAGTCTAATGTACCATCTGAGCTTTGATACGTTACTGTCATACCCTCTTCAGTATTGCCAGAAACCATGGCACCGACTATCGCTTGAATCCTTGCGGTGTTAATAGTTACATCACCGCTTGAAACAGTAAAATCAGTTCCATCAAAAGTAGCAGCGCCTCTATCCGTTTCTGTTGCTAAAGGTAAACGAAGCTTATCCAGAGTGCCGGAAGTTAGTTTCTCAGCAGCTATATCAGGAATTCGAGCTGTACTAAGTGTACCGCTAGCAATTTTATCCGCACTTATATCAGGAATTCGGGCTGCAGCCAAGGTGCCTGCGTTTATTTTATCTGCATTTAAATTAGGAATCTGACTTTCAATAAACCCTGTTAAATTTTCGCCGTTTCCACTAAACCCTGAAGCGGTTAAAAGTCCAGTTGCTGAATTAAAGGAAAGATTACTTCCTGTTTTTGGTGCTAAATTGCCTGTTGCTGCCGTTACAAATAAAGGGAAAGTAGTAGTATCAGTCGATTCATCAGAAACAGCAACATTAGTTGCATTAGTTGCACTTGCTGCGGAACCTGAAACATTAATTCCCCATGTACCCGATGCTCCTGTACCATCTGCTTTAGGTGCTCCAATTGAATTATAAGAAAGAGTTCTTGCAACTGAACCATTATAGGTTGTTCCTGAGGCATCGCCATTACCGGTGTTGCTAAATGTAATAGTATTAGTTACACTTCCTGCTTCTCCACTCGAAGTACCAGATAGGTTTGTCGCGCTTAAAGTCTGTACATGCAAAGTACCTGTGGATGGAATATATTTTAACTCATACGTACCATCAGAAGTTTTTAAGTCTTCATAATCTGCACTTGAATTTTCACTATCTACAAAAGTTAAGTAGTGGGCTGTGGAAGTATCCGTTCCTTGTGTAGCAATTTTATTTGCGTTAGTAGCTGTTGTGGCTGTGTTTGCATTACCAGTTAAAGCACCAGTAGAGGCATCTAATACAATCGAACCCCCATGCTTAACATCTCCAGTTACATCTCCAGTTACGTCTCCAGTTACGTCTCCATAGAAATGAGTCGCTGTTAACTGTTGATTAAATGTAAAGCGACTACCAGAATGGTTCCAAACTAAAGAAAGAGCACTACTTCCTGTGCCGTCTGTAGACTCACCAAAAGTTATTCCTGCCCCATTCAGTGCACTACTTGAAGTAGCACCTTTTCCAACAGTAATATTTAAGTCATCAACATCTAATGTTGTGCTATTAATCGTTGTAGTAGTACCATCAACTTGAAGGTTGCCTGCGATAGTAACAGTATCTGTACTTGCATTTCCTAAAGTAACATTCCCTAATACATCAAGATTACCTGTGACTTGCGTGTTGCCATTTGTAATATTAAAATAATTAGTAGATGATCCGGGCTCCAGTATTTTGAATACTCCATTATCACTCATTATGTTATAGGAGCCCGTGTTAGTGCCCCCAAGGTTTAACTGAAGATAAGGAGTGGTCGAATGCTTAGCAATGAGGCCCAAGCCTGAAAATATAGACGCATCATGGTGGAGTACTCCGCCAGTGTCTATATAGGGGTGCGAACCTGTATGAACTGTTTGCGCATTATCACTAGAACTTGCTCCTGCGGTTAAAAGATATGCAGCAGTACTTGAGGGCCGAGTAGTTACTTCTATAGTATCAGCATTAGCTGCGTTTATATCAGCACTAGTAGTAACTGCTAACTTTGCTACTGTTAACTCTCCAGTGCTAGGATTAAAAGTAAAGCCGCCTTTTGTTGCTAAGGACTCCCACGTTGCGTTCGAATTATTATCACTTACAAAAGTAGGGTAGAAAAGTGCATTTGTAGATACTTCTACCGTTTTTATAGTATTTGCTTTATTGACGCCTTGAGCGGCAGAAGCAGTACCAGTTATTGAAATATCACCACCAATTACTATATCGTTTACATTTAATTGATCAGAATCTGGGTTATAGGTTAAATTAGTATCTGTATATAAATTTTCCCAGTTTCCACTTGAATTATTATCATTTACAAAAGTTACATAATTAGTTGAATCTATATTTCCCCTATCAGCAGTTTTAATGCTGTTTGCTCTATTAACTCCATCGGTAGCCGTAATCGCATTAAAAGTTACATCATCTGATGTTCCAACTGCCTGTCCAATACTAATTGAAGGTTCCCATCCTTCTCCAGCAGTTCCTGTGACTGTAACACCGGTTCCACCTGTGACATTATCAACATAGTTTCCAGTGGTATCCGTACCGAGTGCAACAGTATTAGCGCCTGCAGTTACACTTAAAGTTACATTTGCTGCACCATCAATAGTAGCACTTCCATCCATATCCCCGTCTATAGTAAGAGTTATAGGATTAGTCCACTTACTCGCAGTTGTAGCTAAAGTTGCATTAGAAGCAACTCCCTCAAGATTTGCTACTACTGTATCTACTGCGTAGCCTTTGCCAGACTTATTTACAGAGGAAGCAGTAGGTGCTACCTCTAATCCTTTAAAGAAGTGCCATTTATCATCAGTTGCGTCACGGAATAAGCCAGTAAATGTATTGCCAACTAGAGTAGCGGTAGCAGTAGCTGCTTGAGGAGTAAGAGTGTGACTACTTCCTCCTGCACTACCACTATCTGTTAATGTTAATGTGGCGCCTCCTACAGAGGTAGTAAGACTTATTTCTGTCCCACTGAATACGGTATGCACATAGTAGGTATTACCGTTAGTTAAGCCACTTATAGTTCCTCCGCCATCTGCATAAACTAATTTTGTACCTGCGGGAAATATATCTGTGCGACTTAAAGTGATCTTATTATCAGTATAATTTACACCACTTTCTGCAAAAGTCTGAACATTTCCAGGAGCTGCTATAGTTACTGCGGGAGCTGAAGTATATCCGCTACCTGCAGCTGTAACTGTGATTGCTGTTACTTGCCCATGAGTAGCAGAAGTGTTATCAGTGTCAATAGTAGCTGTTGCAGTACCGTTTCCAGCAACAGTTACTGCGGGAGCTGAAGTATAGCCTCCTCCTGCATAGGTTACAGTAATAACATCTATTTCTTCATTTGTAGTAGTATCTACATTTGTAAAAAATCCTATATCTTTTGTATCTGTATCTGCTCCGACGTCTGAAGCAAGATTTAATAAACCATTAGTAGTTTTAAGGGTATTAACAGTAAGGGCACTTGTACTAGGATTATATCGTATATTTGCATTTGCTTCGATTGCTTCTGAAATAGAAATACCATCTACCATTGCAATGTATAAATCTTCATTACCAGAAGCATTTTGTGCAACACGTACATTATCTGCAACGGTTGCACCACCAGTTACAGTACCTTCAATATTACCTGTTACGTTACCTGTTACGTTACCTACTAAGTTACCTGTTACGTTACCTATAAAACTACCTTGTAGGTTGGAGGCAGTTAAGTTTCCAGTATTTGGATTATAACTTAGACCTGTATTAGCTTTTATTGTTTGAGCACCAGAAGTACCAGTAGCAAAAGTAACATAATGTAGTGTGTTAGGGTTTACAACACCAGTTCCGGAGCTTCCTGTACCAGCTGAGCTAGCTGTAAAAATTCTTCGTAAAGCTTTTCCAGTTCCTGTCGCGCTTCCGGTAGCCCTAAACTTAACTCCAACATTATTGCTTGCAGCACCACATAAAACCCAGTTAGTAGTTCCAACACTACTAATAATATAATCTACATTTGCTGTTAGAGACTCGGAAGAGTCCTCTGTAGCTCCAAAATCAGTCTCAAAGTCAGTAGTTCCTATAGTAGCTATATGGTACTGTACACCCTGCTGAATTGCTGTTGCATTAACAGTATCAATAGTGGAAGATATGGTAAGGGCTCCGCTAGGTACGGAATTTACATTGGTAGCGGAAGTGATTCGTCCTGTTGCATCAACTACAAATACAGGGGTTTGGGAACTACTACCGTAAGTGCCTTGAGTTACAGCGGTATTATCCAAATCTATAGAAATTTCGTTATCGGTTACAGTAGTTGTTATTCCTGTATCACCAGAAATAGTTAAAGTATCTGTACCAATTACAATCGTATCATCACTTCCAGAATCCGCCCCTATAGTTAAGGAGTTTCCAGACATGCCAATAACATTGTTTTTCCAATGCTCAGGCACACTTCCGCTTGCCGCTACATAAGTATAAGTAATACCACTTACCGTAACTGTGTCCCCATCGCTAGGGTTAGAAGGAAATACATATTCTGACATTAGAAAATCCCTTTATTCTTTATCAAATCTCTACCCAAATTGGATTCCCGCCATTCGAATAGTAAACTGACGTTGATAGGGTGTTTGAATTTTTCCACATATCACCTATTTGCGGGTTGGAAGGTCCAGTAGTAGATACAGTAAAATTGATAGCTCCGGGGCGCACTTCGTTTATTTCGATTATAGATTCGGTTCCGGATACGTCCTTTTTCATAAATAACTTGCCGTCTCTAGTATTTATTGCAAGTTCGCCTAATTCTAAATCGCTTGTACTCGGAGTAGCATCCGCTGTACTAGAATTCTTCAGCTTAATTGTTGTTGCCATTTAAGTCTCCTAAAATGTTCCGCCATTAAGAGTATTTCCCCATTTTGCAACGCCTGCCGTAGTCATGCTAAGAATGTAATCTGAAGCTGTATGATCTCCGGAAGGTTTAGCAAGAGCAGTATAGCCTCCATTTGCAGCTACACCTACTAAAAGGTCACCCACAGCAGTTCCCCCTATTCCTTTTATTCTTAATGCATCTCCACTTGTAGCTATCGATTTATCATCTACATTTACAGTAAGTTCATTTCCAGATTTACTAAACCCATCCCCTGCGATAACTTGACCTGCACCCGAGAATTGAGATACAGTTAAATTAGTGCTTCCAAGAGTAGGAGTGCCATCATGTGTAAACACATATCCATTGTCTCCACCCGCAGTACCTTTTTCTACAAAAACAAAAGAACCGCCTGTTAGTTCTGAAGCAACATTTGCATCAGTTGTTCTAGTAAGCACTAGGGCTGTGCTTGCATCTCCAACTGTAGTTACTGAATATATTCCGTTCTGTGCTCCAGTACTTTGATCTTTTACAAGTACTCTGATTCCAACAGTATCTAAAGCAACACTGGTATCAAGAGTAACAGCTCCGTTGGATGTAGCTGTTAAAGTACCAGCAGTATTATCGTAAGTGTATCCTAAGTTGGCTGTAGTAGCCACGGTTACAGAATCTTTTATATCTAAAGCCTGCTTTAAGGCATCAACGTATTCTTTTGTTACAAGAGTATTGGCGTCAAATTCACTTCTTGCTTTATATCCTGAAGGAACTTTTACTACACCATCTCCATTTGGGGAAAGAGTAAGATTGTTATTGTTTCCAGTAGATACGGTAGTTCCTGTAAGACTTATATTATTAGCTCCGAAACCAAGACTAGTTAGTCCAGCTATATCGGAAGTAGTAGCCCCCGGATTCATCTCTGTAGAACCTAAAGTGGTGGCATTAACACTTACAGCTCCTGAAGAAACTGTAAAGTCTGTACTGTCAAAAGAGGCAACTCCCTTAGCGGTAGCAGTTGCATCTCTTGCACTAATAGTAAGGGTTTGACCGTTTGCAACTGTATCAATAGGATCCGTTCCTGCAACAGTAAATGTTTGAATTAACTGAGATACTGCTGCAGTACCACTATCGCCAGCAATATTTAGTACAGTTGTTACATCGCCCCAAGTAACTACTCCTGAACCATTTGTTAGAAGCGCTTGAGTATTAGTACCATCAGTTGTAGGAAACTTAAATGCACCGGAAAAGCTTACGGCTTTATTAAGTCGAATCTCTTCCGCTCCATTAGTAGTATTAAGAGTAACATAATTATTAGACCCTTCAGCTATAGTAAAAGCGGTTGAGTGTGCGTCTTTTATTTTAAATTCAGTTGCTTGAGTACTTAAATCGATTGTTGAAGCATCAATGTCTAAATTAGCATTAGCAACTATATCTACATCTCCTGAAGCAGAAGTAATTGAATTAGCACCTATAGTAAGATTGGCTGTTTTAAGAGCGTCTACTTTACTATTTGCATCAGTAAGGACAGCGCTGGATGCAGTAAGAGTTCCCGCTGTATGGTCAAGCATATCGGTATATAGTTTACCACCAATTGCATCAATATCCCCAGTACCGCCCCCAGGCCTCCCTATAAATAGCTTATTACTATCTGATGAGTACGCTAGTTCTCCATTAGCCAAGGAAGAGGGAGACGCTGTAGATGTACTACGTTTTATTTGAATAGTTTGGGGCATTTTAAAACTCCTTTAGTAGCCTTAAAAGGCTCCTGCGTCCACTAAATCTGATGTTCCGCCAGCGCTTCCTACTATTATAGGTACCCACTCGAATACACCATTACTGGTTTCGCGGTATGCTTTTAGCTCATTGGTAGTAGTGTTGTACCAGAGATTTCCCTCATCAATAGTACCGCCCCCGGATGCTGCGGGGGTACCTGCTTGCCTATACATGGCTAAATCTGTTAACTGCCTTACGGCATCATATACGGTTGGTCCTGCTATCTGACCATATGCCTGAAAATTTATTTGGGATGCAGATTGCCCTGCTGGTAGTGCAAAATTATTTACTACCAAGTCAGTTTGATCACCTTCTATATTAACTGTAATCGCATCTGCATTTTGTACTGAAATAGTATATACATTCTCTAAAACCGAAACTTGAGTTAAATTCTGTTCAGGCATTATGCGGCTCCGTTCGTTATTCCAGCATTAATATTTACTGTTCCTTCTATAAGACGCTTAACTATAGCATTATCTGCTGTATGAATTTCTAAATCATAGAAATATTGTCCAGCAGTAAGAGCCGCTGTAGTAGTTGCTATTAACTCCATTTTTACTGTACCATCCGTAGGAGTAGGAATAGTGCAACTAAAAGTTGCGGCAGTACCTGTTGCACTCTTACTAGTTTTCATGGCCGCACGCGCACTATAGCCTGTAAGATTTTTAATTACAGAGTTTTCCTTTACCACTAGGTCGATTGTGAAAGTCGATCCTTGGTCAATCACTAGGTCATAATTTGCTGCACTCATTATTTTTCTCCATGATGAAATTATAACAAACAGGAGGTTCGTAGTCAAGATTTATTTTTTATTAGGTGTTATGAAGGCTGAGTTGGCCAGGGTACTTTTGACTCGTCATCTACGCTGTTTGAGATATTACTCATTAAATCTCTTAGTTGTTGCCTGTATGTAGCATACTCTGCTTTTTTAGAATCAGATAGTGGATTATCTCCTACTTGTGTCCAATCCGTACGATATAATTCACTGTCTCTCCGCAATCTTGTGTCCTGTAGTAATTCAGTTTGATCTAAAACCCAAGCCTCTGAATCTTTGTTCCATTTATAATACGGAGTAGGACGAACTGTTCGTTTAGTCCAAGCGTTTCCTTTTCTCCAATATTTTGACGTAAAATCATCATGATACACCACTCCATCAAGTGCGGTTATCTCATCATTATTCATATAAATTATAGTGTACCCATCTTCTGTTACGGTACCATCTGGACGAGAATGTCCCTCATTATAAGACTCGAGGTGATTTATCTCCCCTGTCGAATTATTGACATAAACTAACCAAGAAACTAATACTGACATTTTAACCCTCCGGTTTCATTAACATAATTACCCCTCCTGGGGGCATACAAAAGACGGCCCAGATCTGTCCAAACTGAGCCGAAATCTGAAATTTAGTCATACAGGATACTCCAATTTTATTATTTGTATAATCCCACATCGTATATTGATAATAACTACCATCATATCTCATAGGCAGAAAATGCATATAATAATTCGAAATAGAATTATTCCCTCCATTCCATATTTGTTCTACAGCCACAGTTTGCTGCGGGTTTCCGCTGTAGGTTCTTAAATCCATCCAAGTATGCGAACTTGCACCATAACCGGTGGGTGGCCCAAAATGAAGCCCACTAGTACCAGTTCCTATGCCTGTAACAGACGTCAGTGTCAGAATTATGTTCCCATTCTTAGAGTATCTGCTAGAATAACTTCGTTGACCAGAGCTATTCTGAACCTGAAGTCCTTTTGCATTTCCACTTGTCGCATCTTCTGTTCGATCTTTATTAAGTTTTGCTCTTATATAAGCCATATCGGAAGTACTACTAGCAAAATGATTCCAAGTTGCATTCGTTTCAGTACCCGACCATTTTCCAAAAAGCATATGCCCTTCAGGAATGGTTTGTCCTCCATAGGTACCTCCTGTATTCGAACTGTTCTCAGAGGAAGGTTTATGGAAGAAAACCTCATCTTGCAGATTTACACCCGCTAAAGTGCCTCCCTGTGATATTGTGCCACTATCTACAACCGTTAAAGAACTTGCATATGTATTATCAATTTGTACATTTCCATTTGAATTGAAAACTTGTATTCCATAATCGGGCATTTTAATTTCTCATTATAAAGTATCTAATAGTAATACTACTATTGCTTTCTGACAATACAAAAAATCTAAACTGATTTGTGCCTCTGTCCGACGTAGATATTTGTTGTGGAACCGCAAACCAGCTTACAGCGGCTAGAGTAGAAGGATCCCCCGCTACTATACATACTTGTATTTCATCAGTATTTGTAGCGGTCATTCCTGTAACAGTTATATAGGGAGAATACCCAAAATAATAAGGCGCTGTAGCAGGCCCTCCTGACGTAAAAGAGCTTACAGTACTAGTATTTATTAGTACTACGCTTGTATTTTTATTTCCTGCGCTCAGAATTTTATTTCCGGAGGCATTATACCATTCGACTCCGTATGTCATTATAACTGTCCTATTCTAACTCTTAAAGTCCCCGAATTATCTTTTATGTCTATTCTATTATTAGTTCCGTCAAAGAACATAGTACCAGCAGTAGAAGAGGTAGAAGAAATTTGTAGCTCTGATGCTCTAACTGAATTAGCTGCTATTTGGGTTGCTCCAATAGTACCTGTTTGTATATTTCCACCATCAATACTTGTTACGGTTGAGCCATCTTTTGTAAAATTACCATTACTAAAGGTAACTACACCTGAGAAACTAGTATGCACACTTACTGTACCATAAGTAACAGCTACTGTAGAAGCACCTGCTGAGGCTTCTTGTCCATAAAACATTACAGAGTAATAAGTATTTCCAGTAGCAGGATTTTGTACACTCATTCCATTTGTCCAAACATTATTCGTACCATTTGAACCAATTCCAGAACCACTGACTAATCCAGTTGAAAAGGAATAAGTATTACCACTTGGAGCTGACGGGGCTCCTGAGGTAGTTTTTGCATAGAATAAGTGACCTTGAACAACTCTTAATCCGTTCGATCCTGTAGAGCCTTGTGGTCCGGCAGGTCCCCCAGGTCCTTGTGGTCCTTGAGCTCCTTGTGGTCCTTGAGCTCCAGTAGCTCCTTGCGGTCCTTGAGCTCCAGTAGCTCCTTGCGGTCCTTGTGCTCCATCACTTCCATCAACCCCTTCTATTGACTTAGACAAAGACTGGCTTTTTTGTACATTTATTGCTGTTCCGTCTAAACGTTTGCCAATAATAGTATAAGTTACGGAAGCTTGATTAGCTGACATACCAGAGTGATTTGCTACTACAGCATAATTTCCACCATCACTAACTGCACCAGGACTTACAGAACTACCGCTAGTTGTTACTCTCCATTTGCCGTTTGCTGTACCCACTCCATCATAGTCTAACTGCTGGGATCCTTGATATAAGTGAATATTAGTACCAGAATTAGTATAAGTTACTGTACCAGTATTTGTAGTAGATAAAGTATGTGCTTCATTACTTAAAAATACTGTTAAAGCGTCTCCTCCTGGCTTTACTCCAAAAATTGTAAAAGTATCTGTTGCAACAACAGTTCCGCCTGTGCCATCTTCTCTTACCTTTACATGTATAACATCAGGTAAGGTTGAAAAAGCAGCAGGGGGTGTATAAGAATAAGTACTGCCGGTAGTATTTTGTACAGTCGTTGTATCATTTAAAAATTCATAATAATATGTGTGATTACTAGTATCTAAATTTTGTGCCGAAGCAGTTATTGTAAACGCTGAACTTGGAGTAGGAGTTGTACCATCATCTTTATATTCTATTGCTTGTGTGTTTGCTGTTAAAGATACTGCCAATGCGTCTGAACCAATTGAACCGTCTGCACCCCTTAAGCTTTTAGTAAATCGTTGAGTTTTTACAAAAGTAGTTTCTTCACCATTATTATCTGTAACAACTATAGTTATTTCAATTCTTCCAACGTTTGCGGACATGCCAGTAATTGCAGGCAAAACATACTTATCACTAGTAGTAGAGGGAGTTCCTGCAGTAACATTATGTGCCTGAATTCCTGTTACTCTAAAACTAGGTACGGTGTAAGGGGAACTAGCATCATAATCTAGTTGTGTAGAACCTATAAAAACTTCTAAGTCTGTTCCGGTATTAGTAAAATCTAAACTATTATCACTATTAGTCGCAACAGTTGCGTTTAAATTACTTAACTCCATACTCAAACCATCAATGTGACCTGTAGCAGAGCCATGGATACCATTACTTCCTTTTGTAGGATTATATAAAGAAAAAACATCTTTTAACTGTGTAGCAGCTCTTCCTGTAGACGGTCTACTAACTGCATAACGTATCCAATAGTATCTATCTGTAAGGCCAGAAGTAACTATCTGGTCAGTATAAGTATCGCTCTTAACCATTGCGATTTGTTTTGCACCAGTACCATGAGTAAAAGACTGATTAGTATGTCTCCAAATCTCTACCGAATGAGTTGCTCTATTAAAGTTAGCGTGATTAGTCCAGTTTAAGACAACGCCACCTCGGTCCCCTGTAGTTGCTGACAGACCTGTAGGACCTGGAGGGGTTGCAACCGGACCTACAGTAGCTTCGCTTCCTTCGTACTTTATCTGCCTGTTTGTTTCACTAATTATAAAAGCGGCATCATTATGCTCTTCAGCGCTAACTTGAACTAAACAATCTTTATCCAGATTTAGGTTTGAAATGCGGAACATTTTGTCTGTCCACCCAAAACGAGGATAAGTAATTTTTATAATTTCTCCTGCTAATAAAAGAAACCCTTTAGGAGGAAGCTTAAAGTTAACACTTAAACCATATCGTGATCGCTCTAAGTATTGTTTTGCATTAATTCTTCCATTAAAGTAGTTAGTAACATGAGGAGTTTTTATATCTCCTTTCTTAGGAACATTCCGATCTTCCTTTAAATAAGTAGAATTAAAAAAAGTTACAGAGCGATCTTCATACCTATTTTGGGGATCGGGAACCCCAACAGTTACAGTATTAAAAGTACCTTTAATTCCTGCATCATCAACTTGTATGCTTCCTATAATATCGTCATCTGTAATTTTTGCAGGGTAGTATGTTGTAGACCCTATAGTTATTGAGTCATCTGCTCCTGCTGCGCCTGCTATCTCTAAAGAATACTTTCCTGAAGTATATCGCAATAGGCCATTAAATTGAGCCAACATATTATTTATGTTATTAAACACAGGACTACCTGTATCAATAACACAATTAGTTTGATGTCTAGTTACATGACGCTGATGTTGGGACTCCCATCCTAAATATTTCCAATACTTTACAAAATCACAATCATAAAGAGAATACCCGCTAAGATAGCTTTCCGCGTCAGAATCATAAGTACGGATAAGAGGGTTGCCCTCAAAAGAAGCTGCAGAAGTATCCACATTAACATCAGTAGATGTTCCTACTTTTCTCAAAGTTACAGTAGCTGAAGTTCCTGTGGGAGCGTCCGACAGAGTACCTGTGCCGGATTTAATATATACATTTCCGTCATGCCATACTAAGTCTCCATCTGTATAAGTCTTCCAGTCAGTCCATTTATTACCTAATTTTCCTACACAGTTAGTAAAAGTTATTTGTTTTTTACTATTTTTAGTCTCTACTGTTTTTACTTCCCCTTGCCAAATCTTAGTACCTGTTGCGGGGAACCTATACTTATCTCCTACTGAAAAAGAAGCGGAAGAAGCAAATTGTACTGTAACGTCAGACTGAGTATCACAGTCTCTTCCTGCTCTAGAAAAGCCCTCTAAATCAATATCTTTTTCAAGGTCTAATCCTTTTCCATACCTTTTATCCATTAAATAATCTAGCAATTGCATGGCAGGATTAATGGTTACCCTATTATCGCCTGGGTTTACTATTTTAAAAGTATAAGTATTATCAGGAATATGATCCCCATCGAAGGACATATTGACTTTCGCTATCTTATCTCCTCCGTCATAGTCTATAATTTCTCTTGTTTGTACATACTCTGTACCATCTGACTCTAACTTAGTAACAATTATAGTTTTACCATTGTAAGAATCGTCTGTACCGCTAGCACCGCTGTCTAAAGCAATAGCGTCTTTTGTAACTATTTTATCTATATTCGCAGAATTAAAGTTAGCGTTAGTATCGTCTCCTACATTATCAATCGTTCCTTGAACATTATTATAATCGTACATAAACTCATAGTAAGTTTGCCAGTCGAACTCTGGACTATAATCACTGCTATTATAAGGATTGACATGAAGATCAGGAAAATGCTGCCATGCTTTTGCAGAAAGACCATTCTGATTTACGCTAATTTGTACACCGCTACTAGTCCCTGATTGGTTGGAAGTAATTGTTTCCTCTAATTTTGCTGGGACGGTACCTGAGTGTGTTTCATTATCCCAAGTTTCAAGATAATATTTATCTGAGCCTTTTTGCATATAAAAAGCAGTAGTAGTCCCTAAACCAGGATTATTTTGAAACTGAATTCGTTCGAAGCTTTCACCGTCTTGCCCTAAGAAGGAAAAAATATCATTAATAACTACATTACTCGCTAGAGTAGAATTATCTGAAGTTTTCTTAATAGTGACTTCATCTCCGATTTCAAAATTACTAAGAGCCGAAGAGGTTCCAGACACGTCTCTTCCATACGCCCAATCATAATTATAACACTTAACTAATTTTCCTCGAACAACAAAATCTATCTCGGGAATTGTAGTCTCTCCCTCCCCAATAGTGTAATGAGCAACCATATAAGCAGTATCTAATACTCTGTGATTGGTTCCCCAGTATTCTTGTTTTTTATCGAAGTAATCATTTTGTATTTTAAAAGAATTACTTTGTGCCTTGGATACTAAAAGAGGATTAGCTGATTGTCCCCGCTTTCCAAGATGCATAGTAAATTTAGCATCAATAGGGTCGGTAATAACATGACTTTTTTCATGACCAATACCTGCTGCAGTAGAGACGCCCGTTTCTCCTGCATTTTGATATTGAGATGCTAGCTCCTTTATTCTATCTTCATATCTATTGACTTCGATGGAGCCTACTCCGGGCATCCATGATCTTGGAACAAAGTCGGTTAAAGTCTGATTAGTAGTGCTTGTAGTAGCAATAGACCCCATTACATCGCCTCTATCCATCCTTCCTTTACAAAGAACTTCAATAGTATTTTCTTCAGTTTGTGTGCTACGAGTATCAAAATCGTTTTTGTCTATACAAATAGAACTGGTGTCATCAATGTACATATCATAGACACCACCAATCTCTCCTTCGCAAAGAGCATAGGCAACAAATACTTGTTTAGAGTCATTCTTATCTGTATCTACAAAGAAAGGTATGCTATCTATTTTTTGCACACCGTAAACTACAGGCAAATATTTAGAAGAAAGATTGAACCTTAAATCGGTTTCTCGATCGACTTCTTCTTCGTATTCTACTTGCTTATATTTACTATATCCATACCACTTCTTTTTCTTTACTAGTTTGTACTTTGTTTCCATAACTTGATAGATTGCTACCAAGTTTATTGCTTGTTCAGCGTGTAAGAATCCTAAGTCATTAGCATATTCTTTTCGTACTAAAGCGGAGCGATCAGGTCTTGCGTTTCCGTCCAAAGCTCTATGATGCTGGTCTGAAGTTAATCTTCCATTTACACTTTGAAAATCCCCCCAATGGCTTGTTATTCCCCATGAAATTTTAGACCCCTTCATAGGATCTTCAGTTAATTTAGAAGTGCCTATTATACCTTTAAAAATAAGAAAAGGAGCCCCTATTATTCCTCCGGTTTCAGGATTAATATGAGCCTTATAAATTTCAACGTCCCTATTAATATACCCTGCGTAGCTCCCGCTACCTTTAGGGTTTAATAATCCTATTACTTCTTCAGAGTCAAAAGTGAAGCTTCCATTCCTGCTGGTAGAATCGGCTGCAATAGTATCTGAGGAAGAAATTGCGGTTATATTTGCTGTTTTATTATTATTAGTAAATGCGTCTATTCTTACTCTTTTATTACTATTTGCTCCTGCGGAAGCTACTAACTTTACAGTATCACCCTCTTGAAAACCGGAAGCCACTAAGTCAACATCTGTTGCTATTGTAGAAGAAGTTGTTGTGAAAGAAAAAGAAGCGGATGTATATAAAGCATCTGCAGATAATGTTAAGTTAATGTTATTAACGCGCGCTTCTATAGTTTCACTAATTGTTCCTACTTGTAGTAGTTTATTAGCTAAATATGTTTGAGCCCCGTTTGATGTTCCACCAGCATTTTTTGATCCATCATCAAATACAATATCATGAGATCCATCACTAATGTATGCGTAGTCATTTGCATTTCGTGCACTACTACCAGTGGAAGTTTTTATAGCTTTTTCAAATTTTACTAGATGAGCGTAGACGAAAGCATCGTTTTCTAACAATGACTCTGTTAAATTAGCGGGTAAAGTTCGTAATGTCATTATTGAACCTCTTCTAACGATAACCCAAATTGGTATAAATTATTAACATTTAAACTATACTGCTGAACATCAGAACTAAGAATAACCTTAATAAGAGGATTCTTAAATACAAAGTCATCGGCACTAGCCGTTGCTTTTTGAAGTCCAGGAGTAAAATGAATTCTTGCTTGAGCGGTGCCCGGTTGAGTTGCTGAAGTATTTACTCCATCTGAGTCATACCAGTCCGAATTTGTCTCTACTCTTGTTACTCTATATGCTTTTGTATGATTAGAACTCAAAGTACTAGTAATAGTAAACATATCTCCTGGTTTTGGATACCCATGACCCGAAGGATTATACCCAGTACGAGCTAAAGTTATTGAAGTTGCTCCGGCTGCCCCATTTGCAGTAGCTTCAAGGTACGAATTTGTATTTATATAACTACTAAAGTTTGAATCTTGAGGCAATTTATATTGGGGCAAAGAAATATAAAAAGGCTTAATACTGCCTCTTCTATGAACTAAAAAATTATAAACTGGTTCGAACTGTGCACGAGTCATAGGATTATACTTAATATTAATTTTCCAAGAATGATAAGCAATAGCTCTAGCAACTAATCTTCCTGAGTTAGTAAGATTTTTAGAAACTTTATTGTCAGAAGATAGATTAACACTAGCAAAGCCCGGCCCTGCCGTTCCTGTAGCATGACCCGCATCTCCTATTTGATTATTAGGATCAGGTAAAATATCTTGAAAACTAGTAAAAACTGCCATTAGTAGCTCCTGGCTCCTGCAGACGAGGGCGTATATACAGAAGTATCTACATCCTCCATAAAGGGTTGCCCGTAGGCATTTGAAGCCTCTCTTATCATGCCTATAATAGTTCCTCTTTGGTTTACTAACACCTCTTCAACTCCTGCAGCATCTATTGCATTTATAGAGAAGTTTACATTCGTAGGAGGGGACACTACAGCTTCAGGGCTTGTTTCTATTCTACCTGGAATTTCAGGAACAAACAACTCAGGACCCTGCTCTCCCACTACAACTCCTACCCCTGCAGTAGCGTCTCCTCCAGAGAACCTACCAGTAGGCTTGAAGTTTTCAGGACCGCCCGTGCCCATGCCTCCTCGTAAATATCCTAACTCTCCTGATGCTGATTTAGAAGTAGCTAAGTCAACTGAGGTTTGTCTCTTACCAACATTGATTTTGCTTGGAGGTGGAGGTGCAGAGGTTCCTCCTCCTTCAAATTTCTGAGAGGCAATAATTGCTAATTGAGCAGCACCCATTGCAGCAATAATAGCTCCTATTACAATTCCTGCGATACCTCCTTCAGCAATAGCTCTCATTATACCTGCAGCAGTATTTGCTATAGTCTGAGCCATCAACATCTTCTTGTTCGTTTCGAAAGCCTTTCGTTGCATGGCTTCCTTTTTCTTTTCCATCGCTTGAATTTTAGCAACACTTTGTGCACTCTTACCGTCTCTCTTCTTCTCTGCAGCTATTTGCTTATCAAGTTTAGCAATCGAAGCTTGAATACTCTTCTGAATCATGTTATTAACAGCACCGATAGTATCCCCAACCGCTTGGGCAATACCTGCTGCTTTTTCCATGCTACTACCTGCTGTTTCGAACGCAGTAGTCCATGAAGATGCAATTATACCTGCGCCTTCTCCTATAGCTGCAAGCAATTCTCCATCTGGTCCGAGTTTTTTCATATCCTCGAACATTGGGTTCATAATATCTCTTACTGCTTGTACTTTTTGGCTGGTCTTATCTAAAGCCTCCATTCCCCCAGCTTCAGAAAAATTCTGCATTCTTGCAGATACTGAGTCTCCCTGCTGCGCTTGCTCTAAAGCATAGTTTCTTGCGTTCTCTTTATTTTGAGCCGCTTGTATATCTACCTCATTTAAGGCCTGTGTTAACTGAGCTTTATTTGCATCTAAAGACGCTTGCTTGGCTTCCCCAAGTTTAGAAATATATTCATCAATATTAGTAGTCTCTACCCCTGCAGCTAATAACCTCTCTCTAAGTAGCCTAGCTTGGGCGTCTAATAACTTATACTCCATATCAATGGCTTCGCCTTTCCTTTCAAACTCATCTTCAATAATTCCCTTTCTTTGTTCTATTTCTTTTTGGAAAAGTTCGAATTCTTGTCTAGGAGTAATCTCCATGCTGCTTCGACTCTTATCCGCAGCATTTGCTAACTTAAGGTTTGTACGAGCCTGCTTAAACTCGGCCTCTGCAATTACTTTCTTAGCTTGACCGATCTTATGATTAATGCCTAATAATTTCTTTTCGGAGTTTAAATTAGCAATATTAGCTTGTAACTGTATTTCAGTATCACTAATTAGCTGTCTCTTTAAAGCTAATAATTCTTTATCTATTTCTACTATTCTACCTTTATCTTGTTCCTCTGTTAATAGCATATTAATATTTTCTTTTTCTGCTATTAACTCAGCTCGCTTTAGAGTGACTATTTCATTTGATTTCTTTAAAGCAGCCTCTTGTGCGTCTCCCCCTGAACTTGCTATCTTATTCAAGAGCTTTTGTTCATGTTGGGCTTTCTTTATTAGTCCAGGAGACTCTAACAATATATCATTATTCTTCTGTAACTTATTCTTAAACTCTGTTAATGCTGCTTCATCTTTTCCAAATACATCTTTAAAAGATTTTCCTAGCCTATCAATTATTGCTTGAGATTTTTCTGCGTCGTTTAATCCGGTTAATTCCTTCTGAAGAGTATTTACTTCTTTAATTACGTCATCAAAAGGAGTATTTGTATTTTTCTTAAATTTAGCGATTGCTTCTTGAACCTTAGTAAAGGCTCCTTCGGAGTTTGCTAATGCGGTCACTACTGCTTTGTCTGAAGCCCCTATATTATCTAAAGCTTTTTGAATAGTTTCGACCGAAGTCTTTTCATTTAAGTCAGCTTTTAACTTAGCTAAATCATTTCGGGCGCCTAGAGTTGTAACTCCAAATGCTTTCAAATTGTGAATATACTCAGTTATAAAAGCTCTTGTCTTATCAACATCTATAACATCTTTTCCTTTGATATTCTCTTGGGCCTTCATTGCAGCTATTCTTTCTTGCAGCTCCATCATCGAGTTCCCGATAGTTCGAGGCCCTGCAGCTGCCATATACCAATGAGTAGCATCGAACCAGTCAAAATCAAGATTTCCTTCTAGTATCTGTTGCATTTCTAGCATTTGATCTTGAAGTTCTTGTAACTCATCAGTATGGATTGCAGCTATATCTTTATTTAACTGTTTGAACGCGTCAGAAGCAGTCTCATAAGTTCCCGCCATAGTTTTAGCTGTTTCTAATAACTCTGCGCTCGGGTCCATTTGTATGCGGGACTGTAGGTCTTCTGCTGCATCTCCCATTCTGCCCATAGCTTCTGTAGCTCTATCTAAAGCTTCTTGAGTCTTATTAGTCCAATCAATCCAGTTGACTAAGAAATCAATCAGTAAAGATCCTATAAATAAAATTTGTCCAATTATAGGAATTGCATTTAGTATTGCGGCACCAAGTACTTTAAAGGAAAGAGCGGCAGAAAATAAAGCTATTCGTAACTTAGCCATAACGCCTATAGTTCCGCCAGCTGCTACAGCCGCCATCTTTTGAGCAGCTATATACTGACCAATAGCTGCTGTAGTTTGCCTATACGCGCCTCTTAAATTACCTTGAGAAGCTGCCTCTATTGCAGTCGCAGAAGTAGCTTTAGCGCTCGCTTTGAGCTGAGTTTCCATAGTAGTTACTAGAGCAGCTCTGGCGCCTCGCACTTCATTCATTTTTACTCGTTTTCTCTCAATAGCGGCTGTGTCAATTTCTTCCGCACTAGTTAAAGTATGTAATTGAGATTCATGAGTTTTCATAGAACGATTTAAAGAACCTAATGCTTTATCGTAATCGTCTTGACTAGCTGTACCGTCTTTAATTTTGCTAGTTAAATCATCATAAACTTTGGGTAAATTTCCGCCTGAAGTAATGTTTGCCTGCATCTGCTCTGCTTGCTCTTTTAAAGCATTTGCGGATTCAGCACTAGCTTGAGCACCTTCATATAAGGCAGGCAGCATTTGTTTAGAAATTGTGCTACTAAAGAGTACTATTGCTCCAGTAAGAGCAGCTTTATTTCCGGCTATGGTAGAGACAATAGGAGTGAGGCCATTATTAAGGAGATTAAGAGCACTCTTACTTAAATCTTCAAATGCAGCGGACAACTGGTCATAAGCATTTGGATCCATTTCTTCTGCCAATCTTCCATACTTCTCTATACCTTGATCTAAAACAGCATTAGCAAAAGCTTGTCGTTGTTCTAATATTGTAAGCTGATCGGCAGTTTTTCCAATAGTAGCACCAAACTCAGCAGAAGCTTTGTCAAGCCGAACAATAATACCTAATTCGTCTAATAATTCTGGCTCTAGCTTTGCAGTACCTTTTAGTACCCTATCTAGGGATTCTGTCATATCCCTGCCCAAAGCACGAGAAGCTCCTGTAGCAACTTTTGTTAAACCCTCTAAAGTTTCTCGGCTAAACCCTGAGCCTGACCCAAAAGCTACCGTCTCCATTGCTTGCGCAGTAGAAATGGCAGCTCCTGTAATTTCTCTTAATCCCTCCGCAACCAAAGGAAGATTTCTTCCTGCGGCATCACCTACTCGGGTCAAACCTTCTTCTAGTTTTCTTGCTGCTTCTGCTCTCTGAAGGGCTCCGAATGCTGCTGTTATAGCAAAAATATTGGCAGCAAGAGTTGCATAAGCAGGTACAAGACCGTTTTGTATGCCTTGTGCTTGTTTAGCGAAATTTTTGGTAAGGTTTGAGGAAGTGCCCGCAGTTCCTTGGAGGGTGCGGTAGGTAGGCTTTGCAGCCTTGTCTAGGTTGGAGGTTGCGCCCGCTAACTTTTCTGTAGAACGCGCAGCTCCTTCAGCTTTTTTCTGAACGACATCTAAAGTCCCATTATCATTAATTTTAAGGGTTAAGGTTACTTCGTTACTTGCCACTAGATTTTCTTTTTAGCTTTTCCATCTCCCTTTTCATTTGTTCAGAAGATTTTTTAATAGCTCTTGAGTCCAACCAACCAAGGACTTCTAGGTATAATTCTTTATTTGCCGGTTCATGTAGTTCCATCCAATATTTTAAATTGGTATAATCTTTTCCCATGTACCCAATATCAGGGTAAACTCTATCCCCTAATGCATTAAAACAAGAAATAGCATCAATTACTGTATCTGGGAGATCCTGCCACCCTGGAGGTATCTCTTCTTCCACTGGTTCTCGTCCTAATTGTTCCATCATCTCAAGATATCTTTCTTGAGTCATTCCGGTATCAAGATTCTGAAACAGCTTTTCCAGTCTTTTTAGGCACTCCTCTTTTTGACTTGCTACGAAAGTTATCAAGGTCAAAGACTACCTCGTTGAGCCAAGTATCAAATTCTGCGGAGTTGGAGACTAATGCCTCTGCATTTTCTGCAGTAAAGTTTACTTCTGCTTCTAAGTCTTGTCCCTCGGTGTCAATTAATATTAAGGTCTCAAGGTGTTGTAACTTTAGACCTCTCCAATTTTTTATACTCGCCCTAGAAAACTCTTCCACGAACTTGTCTTCATCTAAATTTTCTACAAGTTGTCTTGTTTTTCTGTCGAATTTTTGTGTAGTACATCTTTTTCTAAGGCTAGTTAGCTCTTTTCTAGATAAATTAACTACTTCTACTTCAAATCCATCTAATCCTGGAAATTCTACCCAAACGGATTTAGAATCTACCATTAATTTTTTAAGTTCCATTAAGAATGACCTCCTCAGTCAGTTTCATATTTAAGTATACTAGAAAGACTAGAAGAATTATCTACTAGTCTCCAATCATAAGTTTGGAGGAAAAGATCTCCCCCTGCACCCATTCTATTAGTAAACGAACAATTAGCAGGCCCAAAAGAAAAGCCTTTAAAGCTCGCTCCCGATAAACCATTGCCTGCCTTAATAGTTATACTAGTGGCAGTGCCCCAACTCTGTACCCCACTAGTATTAGCGTCGGTAAGATATTGAGTAACGGAACCGGAAAGGATTTTCTTAGAAATGGTGAAACCTGCAGGATACATAGAAGTTGCAGCATTAGTTACGTCTAACGCTGCATTAACAGTAGTGTAAGGAGTCCATTCAATACTGTTTTGTAATTCCATGTTAACAGCAACAACGTCTGTTAGACTTGATCCCCCTACTGTTGCCTCCACTGTGGGATTAATAGTATAGGATCGTGTAGCTGATCTATTTTGTAAAGTTCCTGATAAAGTTGCACCTCTAGTAAGCTTAACTGCCTGTCCTTGTAGTTCGAGACTCAGGGGTTGTGATTTATTAATTACAAACGTCCCATTTGTCAGTACACAAGTTTCAAGTTTAAAAATATCAGCTTCTGTCTTTACAAAAATATCAAAACTAGTTGCATTGATTAAAAGTGTTTCTAATACTGTAAAATCTGCTTCTCGCAGAGCAGGAGACATAAATGAAAAATTAGCAGTATTGGCTTTATTTATTACACTACCTTCAAAAACATCTGACTGAGCATGCAGTGTTTTAACTGCATAATTCTGCCCAGAAAATGTTTGACTGAAGCTAACACTACTTATATCTATATCGTATCGGTTTCCTCCACTTAGGATGAAAAGTTGTGCTTCTCTTTTAAAATTATAGGTAGCCATATTTTTACTCTACGAGAAGTCTTTTCTCACTTTTAATCTAACGTACATTATACTGGACAGGAGCATAAAAGTCAAGAATTATTTTTTATAGGTATAAGAAAAAAGGGGCTTTTGCCCCTTTTATCCTTAATACACTGCTTGTATTAAACCTTATAGGTTAAGGTTACTTCGTCTTTATCATCAATAGTAGTTGGTAGAGACATAAAGTTAGTCTCAAGAGAAATAACATCTTCCACAGAGTGGGTGGGTATTTCCAAGTGACAGTTAGGCATAGCTACTTCCAATCTCTTAGTGCTTGCCGTAGATCCACCAATCTTAAATGTCAAAGTAAAGTCATTTGTTACAACATTCTGCAAAGCCTGCAAATTATTAAACAAATCTCTTGACGAAGTTGCGTTCGAAGTATCATCTACTAAGTAACAAGTCATGGATCCGGAAACTGCCCTTGTTCCTGTTACATGACCAATAGGTATGTTTACCTGACCCAATTCTTCTGGAGTGATATAAGTAATATTATTACTTATTGTAATGTTTCCACCAGTAAGTGTTACCGTATAGCTTGCTGCCAGCTCGTTAGCGCCATCACCGTCCGGGTCGGTAGAAGCAGGGACTATAGTTAACTGAGTAAGTCGATTACGAATAAAGTTAGTAGTATCTAAAACAGCTTCCCTAATAACTGGAGTATGAGAGCCGCCGTTTGCGGTTAATACTACTGACAGTTTATTAGAATCATCAGTATCGATGTGTACATCCCCAACTGCTGAACCTGCACCACTTGTAGGAGCTGAGGTAGCAAAACTTGTGTTAGCAGTAAAGTCAATAACTTGATTAGAGTTACCTGACCATGCAACAGTAGCAATACCATCAATATCAAAATCAATAGACGCTTCGTTTGCTGTACATCCTTCTAATTTATATACAAGTTGGTTAGCGTTACCTAGTACAAAGTAAATATTAAAAGTACCAAGAGTAGAAGAGTTGGATCCTGCGAAACTAACAACACTCTGTGTTGCAGCCGGTGTAGTAACCGCTGTAGGACCTGTGTCTGCTGCATCGTATGCGTAAGTGCTAGTGTTATAGTTTTTAGCTCCTGCTAGCATTGCCCATAAAATTTCTTCCACAGCATGAACTTCTGCTGCCCCGTCCGCGTCTCTGTTGCTACCTGCGAATCCATTACCTGCAGATACAAACGGACGAATATAGGTTGAGAAAGACCATTCGCCAGGTGCCAAAGAGTCGTTAAAAGCTCTACGACCCCTTCTACTAACTCCTGCCGAGCTCTCCATTTCTGCCAACGTTATTTCCGAACTATTAGTAGATTGAGAAAAGCTAAAACCGTCTAGAACAGGTACTTCCCATACTACACCGTCGAACTCAATCCACATTTTGGAGTCGCGGCTAAAGTATAATTGTTGTGCCATAGTTTTCTCCTATGAAACTTGAAAAGACTTGGACGTGAACGTTTGTTCGTGCCAGTATTTTCTAATAACGAACCTCGATTAAGATTTCTCCTACACCGTATGGCTCTAGTACGCCTTCATCAGTATCGATACTGATGATCGACATTTGTTGGACATTATATATTTGATTTTGCTTATCTGTATATTGAAGAGTGTTGCTATTTTCAATTACTGTTTCAATATCTTCCATTAAAGCGTTCAGCGACATTTGCGCATCTTCTTCATTTACATAACATCGTATTGTAACTGCAAGGAACCTGTCTTTATACCCTGCTCCTTGATATGTTCTGGTCTCACTTCCGGCATTTAAATGTACACAGGGAAAATCATCCACTTCATCCCAAAACATCAACCGAGTAGAAACATTGTTATTAAGATCAACTAAAAATTGACCTGCTCCATTTATTTTCTTTAGCTCCGTGGCAAGAGCTGCTATAATATTTGCTCGCTTAGATACATAATCTCTTGTTGCCACTATTCTCTCCTAGTATAAATTCTTCCTATAAAGTATTCGGCCATTATTTCTCTAATAGACTTATCAATTAGAGGTCTTGGGTCTCTTCGAAGATCAGCAAATTTAGTTCCGCTGGTACTCTCAAAGACTTGGTAAGGCTGCTTCTCATAGGTATACCCTACACTAGGGAACCCTTGAGGAGTTTGAGTAACATCTGTTGCTCGTACACTACCTGCAAAAGTTCCAGTTCTGTTTACAAGTGCGGGCTCACCCATATTACCTGCTACAGTATCTGGCAGTCTTGAATTTAAAACTGCTAGTATAGTCGCTAAAGAAACTGTACTTTGTTTTGCCTGAGCTACTCTTCCTCTCGCAGGCTTGGCAGCTTGTTTTTTATTAGGGGTAACTCCTCTTCCACCTGGCTTGCCTGAAGCTTTATTTTTTGCTTCTGCTCGTCCTTTAGTACTAAATTTTATTTTTCTAGGGTCTATCTTTTTTTCTAATTTTATAGACTTTCCAGCCATTTTTACATCTATAATCGGTTTTATAGCCCTAGCTATTACTTTATCCCTAACACTGCTAGAGCCTTCTAGTCCAACTATTTCTTCGGCTCCTATTGATTCGAAGAAGTCTCTGGCAATTTTTAGAATTTGCTTATCCCTTGCTGCCTCTACACCTCTATTTTCATACTTATTTTGATAAACAATAAATGGGACGTATTTTGCACTAATCCCACTAGTTTTAGTAACATTAGTATCATAATTAATTATGACTTTTGCTACCTCGTCTCCTATTTGCTCATCTATTGTACCGTCATCTATGCCTGCTTGAATAAAGGATTTGAAAGCTTCCTTTATTCCATCTAGCCTTTCGTCGTCCCCAACTGCTGTTGATAAAGCTTTTAAGCCACCCTGCAAAGTCATATTTGAGACAGCGTTTCCTTTTCCTCCGCCGTGGCCCCTATCAATACTGGACTTTAACTTCTTTAGCTGGGCATCTGTTAAAACTCCTGATGCAATTGCATCAACAATTTTTCTTTTTAAGGTTCCTAAACTATAAAAACTTCCTACAATAAAAGCCTTACCTGCATTAATTTTATCAGTAGTTCCATCTTTTAAATGTTCCAATCTATTATATGCAATAGTATTTTGAACACTATCGGGACCGTCCTTAAATCTTTTACCCTTTTTAGCATACCTCTCTTGAAAAGGCTTTGCTAGATCCCTTGCGATTTTTAGTTCTTCGGCGCCTACTTTTATAGCTCCGAACTTTCCAAACTCTTGAACATATCTGCTATTTAACTCGTCTATAGCTTCTTGAATAAAGTTTAAATCTTCTAAAAATAAAACTTGAGGTCTTCCAAATAGACTTCTTCTATTTTTCCTATTTACTTCTGCATTAACTGATTTAAGAAGCTTTTCGGATAATTTTTTTCGTACTTCACTCTCCATTATAGCTGCTTATACATATCAAGGACTCGTTTAATATGGTCAGGCAGTCCAATGTTATTTTTATCCGAGGTAGTTCCCGGATTTTGTAAAGAAGCACCTCCTAAAGTTCTCCTTTCTTTGTGTTCTTTTTTAAAGTAGTAGGTTATTAAATCTACAACGGCCAAAGACAGGTCTCCCGGAAGATCCGAGTATCCTGCTTTATAAACTACTTGAACTGCGCCTACTCCTTTTGGCCAATTTTTGTAACCACTTGCAGTAGTTCTAAGTATTGCATCAGTATCAGTATCTACAAAGTATTCTTGAGATGCTGTTGAAAGAGCTGTATACGAGCTACTGTAAGAAGATCGTTCAGACACACTGACAATACTTACGATAGGAGTCTCATCTAGATGAACTATATGAGTATCCCAATCGATAGTGAAAGTTTCTGTTTTATTTGTTGAAACGAAATCAACAAAAGAATTACCACAATAGGTTTTTACAAATTGACTTATAGAAGGTATAAGCGTCTGGAACTTTAAATCGTTCGTAGTCGAGTCTATCCCTTCGAATTCCTTATATTTCGCAAGTGTTATTAAGTCAGCCATAATAAGTCAATTAGTAAAAACCTAGGGGAGCGAACTCCCCCGGCTTTTAACTCTAGCTATTTAAAGCTATTAAGCAACGTTAGTAATCTTGATTGAAGGCTTGTCTCCGCCAGAGGCAGCAACCAACTCTTCGAAACCAAGTGATTGAGAAGCTACGAGAACCTTACGCTGGTTACGTACTTCGTAGTCTTGCTCAACCGTAACACCTCTTAATCGAGGAATCACATAGTTACGAGTGTTTACAGCAAAGGCAGCTTCGTTACCAGCTGTCATAGCCATTTCTTCGGAAGCAACTACGGCAGAACCGTAAACCGCTCCGAGAGTACCAGTTACTCGTACTGCTAGATCACTACCAACTTCATCCAAAGTCTGGAAGGAAGCGTCATCAAGCAAATCGTAGTAACCTTGCTGGCTTACAATGTATACAACATCAGAAGGATTCATACCATATTTACCCATTCCTTGTCGTAAGTCAAGCAAGTTAGCTGAAGTCAGCTTATTGGTGTGAGGAGAAGAACCGTTACCGCTAAGATCATAATCGAAAGCGGCGCTGTCTGCTTCGCCAGCAAGACCAGCAATAGTACCGTTACCATTAAGGACTACATCCTCAACAGCACGTGCGTGGGCTCGTGCGATAGCATCTACAAGCATAGGCATCAAGTTAACAAGAACTTGCTCCTCAGTATTATTATCGATTGCAGTAATAGAAATCAAACGATAAGCATTGAGGATTTTTTGAGCAGAGGCAAAGTTGTTACCACTTCCGCCCTTGTTCTGCAAGCTAATGTCTGCACCAGTTGAGGTCCACTCCGCCTTATCTGAATCAGGCTGGATAGGCATTACTGTTGCACCACCATTTACAGGAATTTCACGGAACAAACGAGCAACTTTAAGCTCATTCATAATTTCTTTCTCGATTGAGTTAGAAACTTCTACGTCGATACCTGCGGTTGTAGTTGCTGTGTAAGTAATACCGGCTTTTTCAAAGATAGACTTAGAATAGTCAGTTTCCCAACCTTTACCAGTAACAACACCAAGAACGTGTCCATACATGAAGTCTTGAGCAAAGGCAGAAATACCTTTCTCTTCAGCAGCACGATCAGCAAACACACGCTTAGATTCGCGCATCTTCGTGATTTCGTCGTTCTTTTCCTCAAGTTCTTTCTTGTACTGAGCCACAACTTCTGCAAGATCAGCATCTTTCTGCTGCATCTTTTCTTCTACATCAGCAATGAGCTTCTCAGTACCAGTTTCAACAGCAGTTACAACTGCTTTCTGAACTTCTTCTTCTTGCTGAGCTTTTTCCTCAGCCTCTTGCTGAGCTTTTGCCTCAGCCTCTTGCGCTGCTTTTTCTTCTGCAGCTTTAGTTTCGGCTTGCTTCATTGCAAGTTTAGCAGCAGTTTCCTCTGCTACCTTCTTAGCAAGTGCTTCCAAGTCGACTTCGGGAGTTTTTACATCTTCCGACATTTTGGTCTCCTTTTGGACTTTTTTAGTCCCATCCGGTGCGTCACTAGCTATGCTTGAAGATATATCTCCATTCTTAGCCAGAGACTGACCGGCTAGTTCGACACTATTAGTGAAAGTTTTTTTGAACTCTTCATACTCTGTCATAGAGTCAAAAGACTTCGCCAGAGAAAAAGTAGCTGCTTGATTGCAGGGTACGGAAACTACCGACACTTCAAACAATTCAGCGTCCTTTATCTTATATCCATCGGTTTCCTCTATATAATCAGCATCCTTGACTCGGAAACCAACAGAAAAGGCTCCAAGGACACCGTCCTTAACTAAATCTACCACGTCTTTAGCGGCTTTACTAATTTTTGCTTCAAGTTGTAAGCCCTTATCAGTAACTTTTAGTCCGGTTGCTCGACCTATAGGTCTATTGTAATCATGATTGAAAAGAATTATGGGATTATTCTCAAAATTCTTCAAACCATTTCCTTTAGTCCATGCATCAGGCATGATTGTATCACCGGCCCTATCAAAATCTGAAGTGCTCGCCATCCCTCGAATCATTGCACTACCATCTTCTAAAGCTGAACTTTTAAAGGTTGAAGTTAGATTAAAGATTTTATTCATTTAAACTATCCTGTAGCAGTAGATTTTTTAGATAGGGACTCTAAAGGATCTTCTGCTCTTGCATCCTCTTCCAAGGAAGGGAAGGCATCTGGACGAAATGTTTCTAAGTAGGCAAGTAAGCCTTCATACGTCCCAAAAAACTTTTGAATAAGTGCATACCGAACAGGAGCTCCTGTATGTGCACTATAAGTCACTTTGTTAAGCAGCTCTCCTTCTTCTTTAAGAAAATCTGCAATTTGATTTGCTATGGACTGCTTTTGTCGCAGCCTAATCTTCATCGGCATTTTGTTCCTCCGGGCGTCCGCCCTCATCTGGGTTTACTGCGCTACCTGCAATGTTTGCAGGTACTCTTATATCATCATGTCCCTCTGCGACTTCGAAGCCCATATGATCTCGGGCTTCATTAGGGGAAATAATTCCTCCGTTTACAAGAGCAGTATAGTATGCCGCAGCATCTCTAAGCTCAGGTTGTAAAGCAGGAACATCGCTTATGTCCTCTCTAAGATCGAATCCAAAGAACCTTTCAAAACCATAATTTACCTTCTTTACTATTGGAAGTATAGTTTCCAAATAATACATTCTCATGTTAGGACGAATATTAGCATTGTTGCCAGAGTCTAACATTATAGGAGGAATTCCCAGAGCTTTTAAAATAATTTTTTCATTTTCTTGAATTGCATCTTGAAAATCTAAGTCTCTAAAATTAGTATTAGAGATTTGGTCTATTTCTATTCCTCCATCTAGTATTAAAGGCCTTCTTCCTCCGGAATCTGGTCTATATCGAGTTGTCCACGATTGGATCATTCTTTCTTTTATCTTTTCGCTCAAAGTATTAGGGCTTTTAAGAACTAAGCCGGGAACCGCTCCATTCTTGAAAAAGTTATCCTGAAACTTTCTCATGTTCTTCATAAGAACCATGGTTCTAAGTGCAGGCTTTAATCGTGAAACTCCTCTATAGATTGAATAAAAAGAATTATCTTTTATGTGTATTATTTCGCTAGTCTTATAATCAATTGCGTCATTATAAGAAAAGTGATCTATATAAGTGCTTTCGCTAGAATGAATTTTAATCTTTGTGGCGGGTAAATGATATAAATGAACTCCATCAAAATAAACAAAAATGTTTCCGTCTAAAATGAAGTCTGTAATTAAGTTTCTTTTGAATGTACTAATATCCTGAAAAGGATTAGGTTCTTTATTCAAAAGAAGATCAACTCTACTTCTTTTCAGACCTTTTACAACATTCTGTATTCCTTGTATTTGAGGGCCAACTACCGAAGGTATCTCTGCGGTATCGTCTACAATTAAATTTACGCCCCTATTTACAATTTCTAAATCTTCGTAGGCTTGTTCGTAAGAGAACGTATCCTCTCTAGAAGATACGATTTTATGGTCGTAGTATGGTTGTGCAGGATTTAACTTTTCCTCCACATCAGCCTGTCTGCCAAAAAATCTATCATACCATGCCATGTTTTTCTCTTTGAATCTCTACCCAGTTTTCCTGCTTTGTTGCTGTTCCTAAGCCAGGGTTTCTGCCGTATACTTTATGTAGCAACAAGTGATGTTCATGACATAGGGTTACTGTATGCTCGTATAATTCCGCCCAGTGATCCTGAATAAAATCTTCCCGAAAAGATAAAATATGTTCGGGAAGTAACTTGTTCTTTTTAACATAAGCATGCACTAAAGGGCTTAAAGTATAATAGTGGTGAAAATCTAATTTTTCTTGAGAGCCACAAATATAACACTCAGTCCCTTTTTCATATTTATTTTTTGCTTTATCTCTTATGTATTTTACGATGTCTCGTTTCAAATCCATTTTTTAATACCGAAATTATATTAAAGTTAAGGTACAATGTCAATAACTATTTTTGAGCAGGTATCGTTAAAACCCACTGTTACTAGTCTCAAAGGAATATAATGCGTAGCGGAGTGCATCCGCCATATGAGATGCCCTGTTGTGTTTTGGCTTTTCTCTAGCCAAATTCGGGTTAGCATCCCACTGGTACTGATCCAAAGATTGCAAAGTTTCTGAGCAAGATTGATCTACCTGTAGCCTATCATTATCAACTATAGCTGCTACATGAGCAATACCATCTAGTACTGACTTTTTAGCGTTTATAGTTGATATGTCATAATTTTGCGCAAAGTCAAACCTAGTTTGCTGTGCGGCTGAATCAATATAGATATAGTCAATATCCCATTTATCTACTAAGTCTTGTATTTTATTAGCATGTTGCTCAGTTGTTTTTTCCGCATCTAAGTATTCATCTAGTAAGTAATACTTTTCTTCGTCCCAATCATACCCAATTACACAGAAAGCAGTAGGATCTCTATATCCTACGTCTAGTCCTGCAAATACATCCATGTTTTTTGTTTCCATACCATCTGCATTAAATATACATTCCTGATGGTTAAAATTCCAAATTTGCCCCTCATAAATATTAAAGTCTGCCTCGTACTCTTGTCGAAACTCTGCTTCAGACATTGTTCTTCTTGCTTCTTGTATATCTAAATCAGAAATACGAGGATTGTCTCTATAAGTTGCTTTGATGGACGCCCACTCTGAATACTCATCCTGAAAACCTCTGTCAAAAAATTCTGAAAACCAATTATTCCTCCCTCTGGGAGTAGAAATAAAAATTGCCTTAGAATTGTCTTTATCTAGGGTTGGACGAAGAGCTACATTAAAAGCATCTCTTCCATCAGCCAAAGCAGCCTCATCAAAAATGATAAGATCATAGCTACGACCAACGCAAGAATCAACTTGATTAACTGAACCCATTCTTATAGTGGATGCGTTTGATAGTTCTATTACTTTGTCTTTTGCGTTATCCCTAGTTACTTCTAGGTCAAAATGTTTAATTAGGTTTCTTTGTAAATCAAAAGAAATTTGAGATAATGCATAATTAGGAGACATTATAAGTATGTTGGAATTAGGCACAAGGGACACCAGCTGCCCTATTATATTGGCAATGTAAGTTTTGCCCTGCCTTCTAGAAAGTGCGGCACATATAAAACGATATTTAGGATTATTAACTGCATTTATAATCCCCATCTGAGAGGCTAAAGGAGTTATGCCCAAAAGCTCCATGTAAGGTTCTACAGGGAGCTTTAAGAATTTATCTTCAGATGTGTAGTCAAAAATATAGTCGGACACTATATCTCTGCGACTGATTTCTACTGCCATTAGTCTTGTTCCATTGATCTCGTTTTACTGTACTTTCTGCAAAGTTCCCACTCCGTGAGCTGTGAGTCTTCTTCTTCTACTTCTATTTTTCCGGGCCGCTTAATAACTCTTTTAATCTCTTCTATTAAAGTCGTTATATTCGTTACTTCCTTGACATCCACGCTGATACTCCCATGTAAGCTCCTACAACGCCAGCCTGCGCAATGTAGAATAGTCCTAATAAGTCTGCTAGTGCAGACACCCTTCCTTCAGAAACACTAGGAGTAAATAGTATTCCAGTAAAAACTATCATGGTTCCTAATGCTACCCAAGCCATTTTCTTTTGTGCTTCACTTTTTTCTTCGCGAAGCTCAAGTTCCATCATATCTTGAGATCTTTTTATCTCTTCATCTGTTACAGTACCATCACCATCTAAGTCGAACTGATTGTACTCCGAACCTTTTTGCAGACTTTTAGTCAAAGTGGTCTCCATTTATCTCATTTCGAGGTATAGGAATAGTCCCATTCCTACAAGAAGAAATACTCCTGCAGCTATCAAAACTATTGATAGGGCTTGCTTTAACTCTTGTTTTCGTGCAGCTTTTCGTCTTGAAGCCTTTGCAGCAGCTTTTTTAGCGTTAGCTACTGACTTGGCTTGGATCTTTTTCATGTCCTCATAAGTTTTCATTTCTCCAGCAATCAAAAAGAGATCCTTAAGCTGCCTTTCATGCTCTCTTTGTTGTCTTTTAGCAAAAGCTAAATCCATAGCTTCTTTTGCCGAAAGAGATCTTTTACCGGAAGCAACTTGACCTTCAATAGTAGCTATCCCTTCTGCTGCACTATTTACTCTCTGAAAAACTTTTGATAAACTTTGAACATTCCCTTTTGTCTCTCGAATGGTATTTATCGCACCATTTACAGCGTTAAGAGCTCCTATTACGGCACTCACTTCTGCAATCATTACCACTTCACCTTATTTGCCCAGTATGCCGCGGACATCTTTCCCTTTGCTATATTCTTGGCATGTCGAGCCTTAAAGGAGGCCCGCTTCTTTTTCATGGCCGTGCTCTCGCCTTTCTTAGGCTTTCCAGCCGTTTTTGCTCCCTGTTGTCCAAATCGAATGGTCTTAACTTTATTACCAACTTTTGCAACAACTATATGAGACTTCTTCGGGTGACTTGGTGTTCGTTTAGGTTTATTATAACCAGAAACCCCTGCTCTTTTTAATCGTGAATCTTTCTTACCTCTTCTTCTTACTGCCACGCTTTTTTCTCTTCACAAAGGTGCGGACGTTAGTCGGCTTCCCGCCTGGATTACCCGCTGCTCTTTTTCTTCGAATAGCGGATTTTCTCTGTTTTTCGGTAAGGCGGGCGGCTTTAGAAGCGGGAAGACACTTTGGATAACTTTTCTTACCTGATTTAGTTCTTCCACATTTTTCAAAACCGCCGCCCTTTTTGGGCCGAGAAATATCAACCCAATTCTCTCCAAACCACTTTGTCAAACCTCCACGAGGCTTCGGCATTATTTTCTCCCTCAGCGCTTATACTTCTTGCCCTTTTTCTTCTTACCTTTTTTAGCGGGGCGTCCTCGTTTCTTTCCATAAGTTCCTTTACCTGCTGGCATAGTTTTATCCCATGCGATATTTACCGCCTTTGGCTTTATAAGTCTTTACAAGCCAACCATTTGCATAAGCAGAGGGGTAAACAGCAAACTTTCGTTTTGCCTGGGCCTTCACTCGTGCGTAAAGTTTTTTATTAGTAGGAATAGGCTTCTTTTTCTTAGAAGTCTTCTTTCGTCGTCGAACTGCCATAAGCTATTCTCCGTCTTTTTCTTCCTCTACTTTTTCTTTCTTTTCTGAGGTTACTTTGCCTTTCTCGAAGTCTTCGGCAGCTTTTTTAGTATCAAATAACTGCTTACCTTCAGCTCCAAAGCCCCACCATTTACCATTTATTTCCATGACCATAATTTACTCCTCACAATCGCAGTCGTGACAAACTTCATTTATACATTTGTCGCACTCTTTGCCACAGTGACAATCGTGGCCGCATCTATGACATTTTAAGTCCATTTCTATCTCCTAATCCCAGAACTTACTCGTTCTAGGAAGTCTTCGTGGTATACAATATGCGCTAATATTTAGCTGCCTATCCACCCACCTTCTATTATCAGGAAATGTTGATCCATGTTCAATCCAATGTGCGAATTGATTGCATCGATGTACATTCCTGAAATAAAACTCGTCCTCTAATTTAGTGCCTTCAACGGTTGTAATTAAAACAAACGCCATTATCAGTTCATTCAATTAAGTTCCTAGTTCAAAGGATTAGCTACTTCGTCCAAAGCCTCCCAAATATCATTAACTTCCCTGTCTAAGGTTTTGAACTTTGGATCAAAAGTTTTCAAAAAACTATCAAAGTCTTCTACTTGCTTGACTACTAGCTTAGCCTCCTGCACGGTCGTTCTCATAGACTCTACGTCTTTTTCTGCTTGAACGACTCTTTCTTTAATTAAGAGCAACTCTTTTTGTTGGTCAATAATAGTAGTTAGATTAACTCCTAGCTCTGTTAGCTTACCTTGTAACTCACTAATATTTTGGTCCTCTAACTCTTGTTTAATTAACTCTACCTGTTCGTGTAATTCAGTGGTATCAGGAATGTCGTATGCTTCGACTGCCTCTAATCTGCTGTACAACTCACTTGCTGTCCAAATAGCTCCTGAAATAGTAGTTACGAAGCCAAAAACTACAGCTAAGTAGATTCCTTTGAACTTAACTCCACCAACATTTATTTCAGTATCTTCTAATGACATTATTCACAATTCTGTTGATTGAAGAAACAATCATACCCTAGATAAGTAGGGCTAGTTAAATAAAACAATTCTGATTCTCCGTCTGTTAAAATTTGAGCACTAGTTTTAAATAAGTCTATATTTAGTCCATCTGTGCCATCGAAATATACGGCACTACCATTATTTGTAGTTTGCCACTGTACTACTATTCTATTATTACTTATATCGAAAGAAGCTACTGCTTCATCCACGAAGCTGGCATTATTGTTATCAGCTCCTGTATCGAAAAAATCAACTGCATCCTGGTTATTTGCTAACCCTATATAGGCTGCTGCCTCTTGAGCGTATTCTTCGATTTCGTCAAGAGAGTCATTATACTCGTCAACAGTATCCTGTTGTAGTGTTAGGGTAGTTTCGTTCTGTTCTACAAACTCCGCCACTTCTTGTGCGTCTTCTGCTGTGCCAGAGGACTGAGCTTCTTCTGCCATTTCAGCTATCTCAAGAATTGTAGCTATCTCTGTTGCAGCGTCTACAAAGTCACCAACGGCCAGTTCCATTTGGTCCAAAGCATCATCGCCTTGTTCCTGTAAAAATTCTTGTGCTCCATAAAAAGAAGCACCGGCTACTACACTAATTGCATTATTATATGCTTGAACCTGGGCTTGAGAAATATGAGCATCGGACGCCATTCCAGTAGGAGAAACGTATCCATCTGCAGCATTAGCTCCTTGTCCTGCAACAGTTAGTATAGCTAAATTAAGCTGTCCAACAATATCGCCACTAGTAGTAACTAGGTCGTCAAGAGGGTCAGCGTTTGCTGGTTCTGTACTTATCAGAAAGAGACCGGCTATCATCGCCGTTATTATCAGCTTCTTCACCTTCATTTTCTCCTAATCCTAGTATTTTATCGTACCAGTCTTTATTGTCTTTGTAATCGGGGATATGAACAGTGGGATTTAGCTTCAAAGCTAAGTAAGCTCGCTTTCCTACAACTAACTTACCGCTTTGTAGAACTGGACAAGGGGTGCCGGAAATAAACATTGCTCTCCAAACTTCAACCTCTTGACACATTCTAGCAACTGCTGCCACTTTCATTCCTAGATCACTAAGAACTTTTGCATCTCTTCGTCTATTACAGTTAGGGTCTTCTTTATAGGCCCCTCTGCTTAGCCCTACCACACTACTTTGTAGTGCTTGACTTCCTCCTTGAAGACAGGTCTCAGGTCCTGTACTCATAAAGGTTGGGGAGATCGCTGAATATGGCGGCATACCAGAACTTCCAGCCCCGTTATATGTTTTTGAGTTAGTATTTGTCCTGTTATTACTATTTACAGTACTATTCTGGTTATTGGTATTTAGGCTACCCTCCTGATCTCCGCTTTGGTTATCTCCTGAATTATTGTCTTCTTCTGAGCTAATGTCCGGAATCTCAATATTATCAATATCCGGGTACTCTGCAAGAGCAGAGGCTGGAACTAATAATAAAAGAAGAAGTAACCATCGTTTCATTTTAGCTATTAAGAGCTAGGGTTACAACTAACCCAGCCAAAAATACTATTACACCGCCTCCGATTTGGAGCTGGCGTTTAAACATTTCATCTAATTTTCTGTCAATATCATCCAATCGATTGAAGGTAGTTTTCCATCTTTCTTCGCATTGGACCTCATGACGAGATAATTCGTTAGCAACATCGTCAACACTTTTATTCGACATCCTTCATCAACTTTTCCATGAGCTTACCGTAGTTGCCCTGGCCGAAAGGTACACCTTCATTAATTTGTACATTAGTCTGACTTCTAATATTGGCTGTATGAGCTTTTTCGAGATCTGATTGTGCTTTAATCTCGTCCATTCTCATCTTATGAGCCATTTGTAATAAGTCTGCTAAATCTTTGTTAGAGTAAACTCCAGTTTCTTCTGCTTCTTCTAGTTTGGTTTGTATCATATTATCCAATACGGAAGCAATGTTATTCTTATTACGATAGCCCATATCCAAATAGACAGTATCAATGTATCTCTTGACCTCTCGTTTATTTAGGATTTCCACTACTGCATTTTCATTAACGCCAAGATGCTCGACAACTCCTCGAATATTTCCGAAAGTAAGGTACGAGTTTGCTATTTCCAGTCCTTCTGGAGAAATTGTAGTCACTTCTTTAGCCATGAGAGAAATTATACTTTAACAAGGGTGTAAAGTCAAGAACTGTTTTTGGGAGGGGTAGGAAAAATGCTGCTAACCGGAGCTAGCAGCATTGAAAAAAGCTAAGAAAGCGTATGGATTGAAATTATTATCCCAATAGATGCAGCAACACCTACCATTAACTTAAAGAAGTCTCTTGCCACGATAGGAAATACTCCTTTAAATTGAACCTTGTTAGAAAAAGTAGCATGAGCTAGCTCTCTTCCTGATAAAAGACCAATAAACACCCAAGTTGTAGACATAGGTATGTTATTGTACTCTTTAAAGAAGAATAATATAGCTAAATATACTAAATCAATCAAAGTTGCACTTCGTACATAGCGCGTATTTTGCTTTGACAGAACAATTTGCTGAATTTTACCTCCTTGTTCGTAAAACATCCAGCCTAATCCTGATACAAATAGCGTAGAAATGCCAATCATTACTTCCCAAGGTATTTCTCGTGGAAGAAAAACTGCCATATTCGCCATATCATGCGACAACCAAGTCCACCATAGGAAGCCTGTAACTATCCATTGTGTTGTTCTCCAAAAACCTTCTTGGTTTTCGGGAACTTTTTTGGTTTCATCGAAGTATCGTGTGATTGCACACCATATGACGTATGCGGCTACGGCCGCAATCGCGTATCCTGCCACGCTCTTTAGCAACATCTTCTCGAGTACGAAAGTACTTGCAAAAGCACTTAGTACTAAAAAGGAAGTTGATACGGGTATACCAAATCTTGTAAGTATAAGAAGTATTCCCGGAGCTAAAGCATGGTACCATTGGACTTCTACATACGGGATTCTTGTTAATCTCCCATACGAGATATCCCCTCCGTATACTGTCCAACCATACCAAATGGCCCATAGGAGGACAGCCGAAGCTGCGCCCCACATTATTCTCCAATCAAAACGTTCTTTATTAGAAGCTATCCATGTTCCTAATGTTTGTACTGAATCATTTGCGATTACAGCGTATGACGCTAGGAAGAAGCCTATCGTCATCCATATTAGTTCCATGTGTATCTAATCTCGGTCTCCAACTTATGATCGAAATCTTCAGTTTTTGATCCTTCCCATTTGCCTTTAAACGTGAGTGGGCCTTGTTTAATCTTATACCCTACCTCAGTAGCGTAGCCATCAGAGCGGGGGCCTCCTTCAAAATAAAATTTTTCGAAGTTATACCCAAGTCTAAAGTGATGGATGTCGTCTCTGAAGTCGGTATCTCTATACTTCAACTCATTTTTGTACTCTATGTACGGATCTGCTGAGGCGCATGCGCCTGACAATAAAAGAAAGAATAGGGCAAATATTGCTTTCATTTAAGCTCTCCTTAAAATACTTCTTGAAATCTCCATTGATTTCTGGTATATTATATCATAAAAATATTACAATTTGATGAAGATAGTGTTAAAATTTTGTTAAATTTTTGTAAAGATTAGTTTAAAAAATACCCAAAGTCGTACATGTGGGGGTCGCCCGCGAGGCGGGCGGGCGTCAAGTCAAAGAACCGCCCCCATACAGGCAGGCCCCGCCGTAACTCCTTGATCTATAAGGATTTTTTATTTTATTTTTCTTTCCATTATATCTCCATGATTGGGGCTTGACTTTCGGGGCGGCTTCCCCCATACTAGGGGCTTGTCAATCGATACTCGAGGGTACGGCTAAATGAGAATGATTATCAATATCACCATCGGAATCTTTTTGATCTCGGTAGGCGTGGCGTTTACGTTCACCGGCTTGTTAGCTTGGGAAGCGTCGGCTACTATGGCCTCGCCTATAGGCGGCAAAATTTTCGGCGGCTGTCTAATTGCCAACGGAATGATTGCATTTGGCGCGGCGATTTTTGGTTATATGAAGGCGGCTTGATATGACAAATCGGTATAAAAAAATGCTTGACTTTTTGCGTTTTTTATGAGAGAATGGCTTTATAAATTAATCGAATGGGTCGATTAATTCTTAACTTAAGGAGACTTTTATGTCTAATTATACTCCCGAAATGGTCGCGAAATTGGGCGCGGCTCAACCCCTTAACCTTGCTAAGGCTAAGGAATTTGCGGCTGACTTTGGCTTGAGCCATCGCTCGGTTATCTCTAAGGCGAAAAGCCTTGGCTTAGAATACATCGCGCAACCTAAGCGCGCGGCTTCTAAGCGCGTTGATCCTACCAAGGCTGAATACCTTGGAGCGATTCGCAAAGCGTTGGCTTTGCCAGAGCGTGAGGGTGACCTCACCAAAGCAGAGCTTTGCTCTGTTCTTGAGAACATAGGGTAACCCCTATGCTCTCGGCTCTAATCGCTTGGACTGGAACCGCGCTATTATGCGCGGCTCCTTTCCTAATCGACACGAACATCGGCAAGGTTATGGCTATGCTAGGGCTGGCATTATTATGCTTGCAAGCGTGGCACAAACAATGCTATAATCTTATCATCTTAAACACTATAGGAATCATCGGTTATGCGACATCTCTTCTTATTTGATCTCGATGGCACTTGCATCGACTCGACACACCGCCAAGGCGAAACGCTAGACGATTGGAAGCGAATGAACACGGCCAAAAATATTTGGGCTGATACTTTGCTCCCGTATGCTAACGTATTGCGGAACGCAATGGCAGAGGGTTTGGATTGCGGAATTTTAACTTCGCGCGTTCTTTCCGCTATCGATTACGCTTTCTTAGATCATCACGGCTTAACGCCTCGGCTGATTATGTCACGATCTAAGCATAACAATTTGCCATGCGGCCAATTCAAACTTGCCGAATTGCTTTTATTGGCTCGCACTAATGGAATCGAATGGGATACTTTCACCAAGAATACTATTCTTTTTGATGATGATTTAGACGTTCAAGAAACGCTAAGAAAAAATCGGGTTCGCGTTGTCGCTCCCGAATCCTACAATAACTATATGGAGGCAATCGCCTAATGGAAATTACATCTAACTCAAAACCAGAAACTTCAAACGGCTCACCCTATGCCGATCTAGGATATAACTATCTTTGGGAATTGCTTAACCTTGGCGATTACGTCCCCGCATTTGTTGGGATGCAGATTTTTAAGGACGGCTTTGCGAAAGAATGTTATTCGGGCGGCTTTAATGGCGTTCAATCTCGCATCATTAACACGCTCGCGGATATGGAGCGTTCATTTTCGCTAGATAGGGGCGTTCTAATCGGGCGGCTTCACTTTGCTAAACTTGGCACGTTCGATAAAACTTTATCGGCTGAACAATTTTTTCATTCTCGGAATAAGCCTTTTCGCGTTACTGGCTTATTTCAAGATTTGAGAACCAAGGGCGAAAAGCCTGTCGGCGGCTCTTCTGAATTTTACAATATGACTAAAATTCAGGCGGCTTCAAGATTCGCTAATTCATGGCGGCAAAAAAATCTTGATTTAGGGCTTGACATCGTAACCCAAAAGCGCGAAAATGGGATTCATGGGTGTCCGACTCCACTAGGAAAAAATGAGGAACCAAATTATGTCAAAAAAACTAGCTAAAATCTTATTCCGCGTTTATATGGTTTATTCCATTTGCGCGGATCTAATTGTAATCGGAGGCATTATATGGCTGATCTTAAACTAAACGAAATGGAGCGCGAGCAAGCGCGACTAAACGAAATCGCGGAGGCTCTAACCGAGCCTGTCGCGGTTGTTTTAGAGGGGCGCGACACGGCTGGAAAATCTGGCACTATTCGCGCATTAACTCAATACCTACCGCCTCGGCTTTTCTCGGTTGTTCTATCGACTAAGCCTAGC
>MDSZ01209500.1_pt1 | contig 49001 bp, 43 predicted proteins | sample 811201 | NCBI WGS metagenome assembly MDSZ01 (sample SAMN05326647, study PRJNA326480) | marine metagenome | isolation source: seawater | place: Indian Ocean: North | collected 2010 | reverse complement strand
TCTGTACCCACCTCCAGTTATTATAATATTTTTAATTTTTTTAGGTAAAAGTTCTAAACTATATATAATGGTCTCAACTGTTAATTCGGCCAATGTAGCCATAATGTCATTAATAGAGTATTTTTTTTGAATTAGCTGATGATAAAAAATTGAAAAACTCTCTCTATCAAGAGATTTAGGAGGAGTTTTTTTAAAAAATTCTAATTTTAGGAAATTTTCTACTTCTTTTTTAATGACAATTCCTTTTGAGGCAATAATTCCATTCACGTCATAATTTTTGTTTAATTTGCTTATCATAAAATCATCCATCAATGCATTACCTGGTCCAGTGTCAAAACCAATTAAAGATTTTCCATCCCAAAAAGTTAAATTAGAAATACCGCCAATATTTAAAAAACAGCTAGGTAATTCTAGATTTGATCTTTCCATAATAAATTGGTGATATATAGGTGCTATAGGTGCTCCCTGTCCGCCTAAAGAAAGATCTTTTGATCTAAAGTCAAAAATTATGTTTTTTTTCAACATCTTTGCAAGTTTCTTAGGGTTGCCTAGTTGAATAGAAATTTTATTATTAGGTTCATGATACAAAGTTTGGCCATGAAAACCTATTAAGTCAGAAGAACTTAGAATATCTAAATCTTTTAAAGCACAATAATGTTCATTAGTGATAAAATTATCCAAATATTTTTTTCTGTTTAAATTAAAACTCAGACTATGTTTTAAAATACTGGTTAATGTTTTTTTTGTTTCAATACTGTATTCGTAAAAAAAATTTTTATTCAACCTATTTAAATCCAAGCCATTAGTTTCAACTAAACTAATGTCAATTCCGTCCATACTGGTTCCAGTCATTAGCCCAATAATCTTTAAATAAGGATATTGCAAAATTAATTTTTACCTTTTTAACTAAATTATATAATATTAATTATGTCTAAAAATATACCTAAAACTGAACTCCTATATCAGAAAAGCAAACCAATTGATCATTTAAGTCTTTTCGATGGGCTATCTTTAATGATCAAAGAACATAAAGATGCTGCTTTGGAGGTAAAAAGATCAACTTACTCAATTGAGCATGCTATAGAAGCTATTTATAAGCATTTAACTTTAAACTCAAAAGGTAGGTTAATATATGTAGGAGCAGGAACTTCCGCCAGAATAGGTGTGCAGGATGGAGTTGAATTATTTCCAACATTTAATTGGCCAAATGAACGGTTAGAATTTATAATAGCTGGAGGGATACAAGCTTTATTAAAAGCAGTAGAAAATGCTGAAGATGATATAAAAATGGCTGAAAAAATTGTGAAAGAAAAATCAGTTTGCAGTGAAGATGTTGTTATAGGACTTGCTGCTAGCGGAAATACCCCTTTTACTTGTAAAGTTTTAGAAAAAGCAAAATTTAATAATGCACTAACAATTGCAATAAGCAATAATCCTCTAGGTAAAATTCTTCAGTTTGGTGATCAAAAAATAGTACTTAATACTAAAGAAGAGGTAATAGCAGGTTCAACAAGACTAAAAGCTGGCACTGCTCAAAAAATATGTCTTAACATAATCTCCTCAATGTTAATGATTAAAATGGGAAAAGTGAAAAACGGTTATATGAGTGAAATGATTCCAACTAATGAAAAACTTAGATTTAGAAAAATCACATTAGAAACTAAATTATCAAAGAAAATATTTTAATTAAAATTCATGATTTTAATAATTGGGTTATTTTTATTTGTTCTAGCAATTATATCGTTCAAAGGTTCCTTTGTTACCTCCATATGAAAAGCATTTGCATGCACACAATTTATATCATCAGTCATGATTCCAACATGACCTTTCCAAAAAACAGTAAATCCTCTTTTTAGAGCATTGTTTTTGTTTACTATTTTTTTTTCAATTAAGATTTGATCGGAAGAGTTTCTAGCAATGTTTTCTCCATAGGTCTGATATGACAACTGAAGTAGAGCTGAGCAATCTAAACCTATTGAATTTCTACCTCCCCAAACATAAGGTGTTCCTATCAATTTTTCTGCAGTACCTACCCAATTTTTTATTTTACTATTTTTTTCAATCAAATGCTTACTTGGAATGTAAGCAAAGCTATCTTTGTGGCTTTCAAACAAATTAACTTTAGCCCATTTTTTATCGATATCTACTACGCAAATCTGTGCACCTAAAGGTAAATAATTAATATAACCTTTTTTTACATTATTTTTTTTATAAAAAAATGTTCTATTAACAACAACTCTATGGGTAGCTTTTTTCATATTATTTAAATTTTTTTTTTGAACCCATCCATAATAATTATCAGTAGAAAGTCTACAATAATACCAATCTAAATGTGTATCTAGGACTGTTAGAGACTCTCCAAATAAACATTCTGTTTCCAACGCTGATGTTTCATTTGGATAGGATCTCATAGGTATAGATGGTTTAATAACATTCATAAATTATTATTTTTACACCAATCTTGAACATTGAAATTTGGGCAAGTTTTGTGTGTCTTAACTGTATCACAATGACCTAAAATTTTTGCATTAGGATATAAATCTTTCCAGATTTTTAAAACTTTTTTTAGTGAAATAAATTGTTTGGCGGTAAAGAAATTTCGTCCAATAAGGCATACCCCTAAACTTATGTCATTTTTTCCTTTTACATGTGCACCGATCCAGTATTCGGGTCTACCATTTTCAATTTTACCAGATCTACAAATAATTTTGTGATAACCTATTCCATCCCATCCAAAATTTAGATGCATTTTATGTATGTCTGAGGCATTCAAATTTTTGTTATTATCGGTATCCGAACAGTGAATTACAAGCAATTTAATATTAGTATCTGTCAACATAAATAAATATTTTACATTATATAATAATAATAAACAAAATTATAAAAATATATATCTGAAATATATACTAATTTATTAAATAAGTGAAAGATAGATTTAAAATAAATATATGTTTGGTCCTATATTATGATATAGTTAATATATGAATAATATATCAAACGGTTATCATTAGTTTAGCGAAAAGAAATCGTATTTATATGAAATATATGACTCCAATACTATTAGCTGGTGGAACCGGAAAACGTCTTTGGCCATTATCACGTAAAAATTATCCAAAACAATTTACAAAAATCACTCAAGGTGAAACATTGTTTCAGCAATCAGCTCTAAGGTTCATGAGTTCCAAGCATATACATTTTAAAAATCAAATAACTGTTACAAACTCATCATTTCGTTTTATTGTTCACGAACAACTTATAAATATTGGAAAAGACCCTGGTCTAATTTTAATTGAACCTGAGGCAAAAAATACTGCTGCCGCGATTATTGCAGCAACAATTTTTGAATTTAAAAATAACTCTGATGCAATAATGATTGCAACTCCTTCTGATCATATTATTTCTGACAAAATATACTTTAATGAAATTATTACATCATGTCTTGAGGCTGTTGATAATGGTAACATTGTTACATTTGGTATAACTCCCACACATCCTGAAACTGGGTATGGATATCTAAAATTAGAACTAACTGATAAGTTAGGGCCAAAAAGAGTATTAAGTTTTGTGGAAAAGCCTAACAAAAAATCTGCTTATAAAATGTTTAGTCAAAATAATTATTTTTGGAATTCTGGAATTTTTTTGTTTCGTGCAAAAGATTTAATAAATGCTTACAATTTACATGCTAAAGATATATTAACATCTGTAGAAAAAGCAATAAATAAGAGTGTTAAAGATTTGGATTTTGTAAGACTTGATCCAAATAATTGGAGTAATATAAAAGAAATTAGTATTGACTATGCAATTATGGAAAAAGCCAATAACTTAGTGGGAATTCCTTATAATTCAAGTTGGACAGATCTAGGAAATTGGGACTCAGTTTGGAGTGAAACAAAACAAGGTGAAAACAATATTTCTTTATCAAAGAATGCACATGCTATAGATTGCAAAAATATTTTGTTAAGGTCTGAGAATAGTGGACAGGAAATTGTTGGACTTGGATTGAAAAATATTGTTGCTATTGCAATGCCAGATGCAGTATTAGTCGCAAATAAACAGAAAAGTCAAGATGTAAAAAAAATAGTAGATTATTTAAAGATACAAAATATTCGGCAATCAGAAGAGTTCCCTAAGGAACATCGCCCGTGGGGATGGTTTGAGAACCTATGTATGGGGCAAGGTTTTAAGGTTAAAAGAATTTTTGTGAAACAAGGCGCTTCTTTAAGTTTGCAAAAGCATAAATATCGTTCAGAACATTGGGTTATTGCGCAGGGTGAAGCTAAAATAACAATTGATAAAGATGTTAAAATGGGTAAAGAAGGCCAATCATTTTTTGTACCTAAAGGTAAAATCCATCGCCTTGAAAATCCTGGAAATAATCCTCTAATAATCATTGAAATTCAAATTGGATCATATTTTGGTGAAGATGATATAATAAGACTTGAGGACATTTATTCACGAAAAGCAAATATGTAATAAATGAAGAATTTTTTAAATTGATTAAATTTAATTTTTATAACTGAACTAAATTTTATGAATGTAATATGTTTCAAGATTTGTTAATAGAAATCACATCTCTATAAATAATTACAAACTTTTATTAACTAATTAAGTGGGAGAAAAGTTAATGAATAAGGTAGCTTTAGTGACAGGTTCGTCTGGATTCATTGGTTTTCATTTGAGCATGCTACTTCTTTCAAATAATTGGAAAGTTGTAGGGATTGACTCAATGTCTAATTATTATGACATAAATCTAAAGAAAAATAGATTAAAAAAATTATTGCAAAATTCAAGATTTCATAATTATGAAGGTTTAATACAAAATGATGAAATTCTAGAAGATATTTTCACAAATCACAAACCTGACATTATCATTCATCTTGCTGCTCAAGCTGGTGTAAGATATTCAATTGATTTTCCGTCTACTTATGTTGATTCAAACCTTATTGGAACTTTTAAAATTCTTGAGTTGTCTAGAAAATATAAACCCAAACACTTGTTGATAGCATCAACTTCGTCAGTCTATAGTGGTAATATAGAAATGCCACTTGATGAAAATAAAAAAACTAGTACACCTGTTTCATTTTATGCTGCCACAAAAAAATCTAATGAAGTTATGGCACATTCTTATTCACATTTATTTAAAATTCCAACTACGATTTTTCGTTTTTTTACTGTTTATGGTCCATGGGGAAGGCCTGACATGGCACTATTTAAATTTACTAAAAACATTTTATTAGATAGACCGATTGATGTATACAATAATGGTAATATGAAAAGAGATTTTACTTATGTAAAAGATTTGGTTGAAGCTATAAAACTATTAATAACAGCTATTCCGCTAGAACATCATAAAAGAAACCATGTTTTTAAAAATGACAGTATTTCTACTTTAGCACCATATAGAATAGTAAATATTGGAAATTCAAAACCTGTTAATTTATTAGATTATATTGAAGAATTAGAAAAAGTTTTAGGAAAAAAGTCTAAAAAGAATTTTTTAGGAATGCAAGATGGGGATGTTAAAGAAACGCATAGCAACGCAAGTTTGCTAAGGGAACTGATTGGTTTCAGTCCTCAAACAACAATTAAGGAAGGTATAGTAGAATTTGTAAAATGGTATAAATCATATTATAAATGAATTATCTCTAATATCAAAACTACACGAAATCCAAAAAATTATATTTTCTAATTTTTTGTAAACAAGTTTTTTTTAGACAATATTCGAATATTTAAAATAAAATACTTACACTAATAAATTACTGATTATTTTATTCCAATCAATATTTACCTTTCTATCAAATTTTACCTTAGTCAAGCGTAATGAATTTTCTCCACAAGCAATAAGAGGACCAAAATTATTTACATTTAATAATTCACCGGGTATTCCGCTTGCATTTTCTATTGAAGATTTTAGAATTAAAATTTTACCATAATTTTTAGTAAATAGTGTGGCTGTATATGTTGGAGATTTCAGTGGATAATAAGACCCAGCACGAATGAAATTATGCAAATCTTTTGCTTTTAAATTCCAATCAATTCTTGAATCTAAAGCATCTTTGTGTTTGTAAAGAGTGCGTTCATTTAAATTTTGCTTAGTATTAGGTAGTGGAGACTTTCTAATTAAAAGATTAGTCAAATTCTCCATTAAAACTATACCTTCTTTTATACTTTTGTGAAAAAGTGAAAGTCCTGTATCTTTATCACTTATTTCAATTTCATGCTCTGCTACTATATTACCAGCGTCAATGTTGGATGTCATATGGTGGATAGTCACATGAAGTTTAGTTTCACCATTACGAATAGCCCATTGGTGAACATGAATACCTGCATATTGGGGTAACTTTCCATTATGAACATTAAAAGCCCTACCTCTAAATTTATTTAAAATATGTGACTTTATAATTATTGGACTAAAAACATTCAAAAAATAATCAGCCTTTGGAAGTATTATATCAGGATTTAAAAGCTCAATAGCTTGTTCTGCAGTGAACGTTTTAACAACTTTTCCCCCGTTATTTGAAATATATTTTGCTAACTTGTTAGAATAACCAACGATTATAAATTTATAAATATTTTATTTCTTTCTATTTGATACTTAACTATTTTGTTCAACAATACCTCTAATCAAAACGTCAAATCTACTGATTTCCGGATCAATAAGTTCTGAAAAGTCAATTTTTAGCTTGTGTTTAGACTCTAATATTTCAATCAATTCAAGAAAGTCTAGTGAATCAAGAACTCCCGTTTCTAATAGATCAAAATTATCTTTAACTTCAGTAGCCCTTATGTGGAACTTAGATAATTTGGGTTCTATTTCTGACAAAATTATCTTTCTGACATAGTCATTATCAACCATAATTAAATCCTTTAAATTTTTGTTTTTTATTATTTTTAAAGTTATCACAATACTCGGCTAATGCATGTCTGTCGATTTTATCATTCGAATTCCGTGGAATATTTTTCATAATAAATATATTGGAAGGTATTCCGTAGGATGGAAGAACTTTAAAAATATATGAATTAATATCTTTCATATTAAGGTTATTTTGATCCTGTATAAAAGTATAAATTTTTTCACCGTGTTTAATAGTACAACATATTTTTACACCTGCTGAATTAAAAGCACTATCTACTTCACCTAACTCTAATCTATAACCATTTATTTTAATCTGATTATCTATACGAGAGTAAAAGAAATTATTGCCACTTTTTTTATAACAATAATCACCTGTCATATAAACAAATCGGTCAGTACCATTTAATACAATTGTTTTGAAAGCTTGTTTTGTCTTTGTATTATCATTCCAATATCCATTAGATAATTGTGGTCCTGAAATAACTAGTTCACCTTCATTTTTGTTTTTTCCATTAATTAAATTTATTTCCATTCTTGGAATAGGATCTCCAAATGCTACATTATTACCATCACAAGCCTGTAAAAAATTGTTTTTATTAAGTTTTATTGAAGTAAACGAAACAGTAGCTTCTGTAGGCCCGTAAGTATTCTGTACCGTAACTTCTGGGCAAACTTTAAAAATAGCTTCAAGGTGATGTTTGTGTAGTGGTTCACCACAAAAAGTGAACATTCTTAATGAGCTTAGATATTCATATTTCATTTTATTAGATTTTATCATAAGATCAACAACGCTTGGCACAGAGTTCCATATAGTAAGTTTGTTTTTTTTGATAAAGTCTAATGGGAATAACTTATCGCGAGCATTGTTAACAGGTACTAATGTGGCACCACCACACAATGATCCATATATATCTAGTACAGACAAATCAAATCCAACATTAGGGTGCTGGCTCCAACGATCGAATTGTGATATTTTCATTTCACTTAATACCCAATCAATATAATGTGCCAAAGCTTGACGAGATATCTTAACTCCCTTAGGTATCCCAGTTGTTCCAGAAGTAAAGATAACATAAGCTAATTCGTGTGGTTCAGAAATATATCCTAGACTTTGTTGACTAACGTCACTAATATCAACCACTTCACAATTTTTACTAAAAACTTTTAGCTTGTTTTGGTCTGTAATAATCAAGTCAGGCTCAAATTGGCTCAAAATTAACTTCTGTTTTTCATAGGGTGTATTTATACCTATTGGTGAGTATATGCCTCCTGCTTGAAGGCAGCCAATCATTGATGCATAGGCCTCGATTGACTGAGGAAGATAAATAAGCACTTTAGGGTGCTTCCTTTTTTTTCGAAATTGATAGGCCATACTATCAGCTAAATCTATAAATTCTTTATATGTAATTTTTCTTTTATTTTCTTGTATAGCTATATGATTTGGCTGATTATTAGAATTTGTGACTATAAGGGAGAGTGGATCAGGAAATCTGTATTTATTTAGCATTAGTTTTGACTATCAATATATTTGGATTACTTGACAATATTTCTTTTGTCGAATGAAATAGATCTGATAAATTAATCATATGACTATAAGTTTGACGTATTTTTTTTGTATGACAAACTCCAGAAATTTGCAAAAGATTTTCTATTTTTTCGAAATTAGTTTTTAAACTAATATTATTTTTTCTACCATAATATTTAACTTTTAATTTTTTAATTGACCCATCTAATTGAACAATTTTACGTTCAAGATCTATCCATGTTCGATAAAAAACTTCATTACATGCTTCTACATGGTGTAAAAATGTAGCACCCTGTTGAAATGAGCAACCAAGTAAAAGCAAGTAAAATCCTTCTTCTTGTAATTTTTCAAAAATAGAACCTGGGCCAATTGATAGATCTGGTCTAGTTGCTAATAATACGTTCTTTAAGGGACCTTCAATTGCATGACTGTGAACTGGATTAGATGTTCTTGTACTGGATTGTTTATGCATAATATAATTTGAAAAAACACCCATTGCTTGTGGTGTTGTTTTTAATGGATCATATACCTGATTAGGCTTTAGAGAAGTCGTGTAAGTAGGAACTACTATAGTTCCTTTAGTACCAATTATGTTACGTATAGTATTATAGACGCCGTCTAGACCATCTTCAATGTGACCAAAGCTTAGCATATTACTATGGATAGTAATATTCATCTCTCTTTTAAGACCAAGATCTAATAAGTGTTTTTTTAATTCCTTCAAAGATGTTTTAGGGATAGGCATTATTTTTATACTTAAAAAAAGTGATTCATAATTATTTATCAAAAAACTTACATTAATAAATACTAATCTGTTAACTTAATTTATGTTCTCATTTTTATTACAAATATATTAAGTTTGTTCAAGAATTATTCTATATAAAGTACTAACGAAAATATCTAACCCCAATTCAGAATTTAATCTTTCATACAACAATTCATCTATTTTTATATCATATATACCTCTTTCGATGTTAAAAAAGGTTCTTACTAGGACATCTATTTTAGGAGAAATAACCAGCCCAACTTTCTTTTTTTTGACCCAATTGGCAACACTGGTTCCTTGACTACAAATTGCTAGAATTTTTGTTTTTGAATATACATATGAGGATGTTTTACTTGGAAAAGCGTATTTTGTAACCTCGTCCTCAATAGGTAAAAGTGACCATGTATATTTAGAAGTGATTTTGGATGCTTTTTCAGGATTAACTAACCCATAGTATTTAAATTGTTTAAATTTTTTTGTGAATTCTTCTAGTTTCTGCTTATATATTCCTCCACCTGCGAAAGTAAATCTCATTTTACCTCCTTGTTTAATGTAACTCTCAATAGCATTAAGAACTAATGGAATACGTTGCAATCTTCCAGCATTTCCACAAAAAGAAAAACCTGCGATTTTTGGTTTATTAAGATTAATGTTATTAAAAGATATAGCTGGATTGCTTAAAATATGTATGGGAAAATTTTTATTTGATCTAATCTGGATTTCTTGAGCCATTTCTTCTGTAATAGTTATCAAAGATTTTGCATGTTTTAAAGTTAATGTATCTATTGATTTAAGCAAATTAAAAAGTATTTTTGGAATTTTTATGACGACATTAGTGGCTTCAGGGTGAATATCCTGAAGATGATAAACATAATTTGCACCACATATTCGGCAATATAACATTGTTACAAAAGGTATAAAGATCGGAGGATCAGTGGAAACGTAAATTTTGTTAGGACGAATTCTTAATAAATTTATTAAAACCAAAAAAGTGAAAAAAAGGTTGTCAATTATTCTTAAGATTAATCTGCTAGCAGAATTTGTTAGAGCTTTTACAGGGTAAAATGAGATACCCTCCCCTCTTTTAGCTTTTTTTAGCTCTTCTTTAATTTTGCCTTTATCTTGGAACACTACAAAGACGGAGTAGCCATTCTTATTTACTTCTTCAGCCAGTTTTAACATAGCTTCGCCAATTACGGCATTAACTGGCCAGAAACTTCTATTAATAATCATAAATTTTTTATTTCTTTGATGGCTCAATATTGTTTCCAAACCACTCGATTTACATAATCAGTGTAGCTATGTATAATTCTCAAAATTTTTTCACTGACATTATGCTTGTTATAATCTTCAACTATACATAATCCACGATTTTCACCTAAAGGTTGATTAATGAGAATATTTATTCCTTGATGTATGCGTTCTAAGTTCATACCAACCATCATTACCACCGCCTCTTCCATCCCTTCTGGACGTTCATGTGCTTCTCGAAGGTTCAAAGCAGGGAAATTTAGAATAGAAGATTCTTCACTAATTGTCCCACTGTCTGAAAGAACTGCTCTAGCAGAAATTTGTAATTTGTTATAATCTAAAAATCCTAGAGGTTTAAGAAGTCTTATGTTTTTGTGAAAAGAAACATTTTTTTGCTCTAACCGTTTCTGTGTGCGTGGATGGGTTGAAATTATTATAGGTAAATCATACTTCTCAGCAATGTCATTAAAAATATTAACAAACTTAAAGAAAGCCCTGTCAGGGACTATATTTTCTTCTCGATGTAAACTAATAAGAAAGAATTTTTTAGATTCTAGATTCAACTTTGACATAACATTTGAGTCTTCAATGGCTTTGCGGTAATAGGTTAACACCTCATACATTGGACTACCTGTTTTAATAATCTGATCAGGTGGTAGTCCCTCATTTATTAGATATTCACGAGCTATCGTACTATAAGTTAGATTAATGTCACATATATGATCTACTATTTTTCTATTGATCTCTTCAGGAACACGCATATCAAAGCATCGATTGCCGGCCTCCATGTGAAATGTAGGAATTTTAAGTCTCTTAGCTGGTAGTAATGCCATACAGCTATTTGTATCACCAAGAACCAACACAGCATCTGGCTTAACTTTAATTAGTACTTTTTCTATTTCTATAATTACTTTCCCTATTGTTTCAGATCCAGATGACCCAGAAGCTTTCAGAAAAAAGTCTGGTCTTTTTATATCTAAGTCTTTAAAAAAAATTTCATTGAGTTCATAATTATAATTTTGTCCAGTATGAACAAGTATATGTTCACAATATTTTTGCAACTTTTTGATTATCCTTGAAAGTCTGATTATTTCAGGGCGAGTGCCAACTATTGTCATAATTTTCAGTTTTGTCATTTATGTTTTATACCATTAGCTATCAGGTTCAATCTTGTAGGTAAATGTATCTGGTTTGTTTTTATTAAAAATTTCATTTGGCCATAATAAACATATTAATTTAATCTTACCAATATTTGTAATATTATGGGCCCATCCTGGTACTGTTTCAACTACTTCAGATTTTTTATCTGATACAATTAACTTATAGCTTTTGCCAGTTAATATGTGCTTGAAAACAAATTTTGCTTTGCCACTAATTACAAGAAATTTTTCGGTTTTAGAGTGATGATAATGGTCACCTCGTGTTTCACCAGGGTTTGCTGTAAAATAAGAAATTTGTCCTGAGTCAGTAGTTTTAAGCATTTCTACAAATATACCTCTTTTGTCTTCATTTCTTTTTAATTCATAAGTAAAATTTTCTGGTTTTAAATAACTAATGTAAGTTACATAAAGTGCTCGAAGTAGACCTGAACCAACAGGTTTAGATATTAAATTATCACGTGATTTTTTAAAATCCTTAATATTCTCTAATAATTCATTAACAGTGAGCTGATATTCTGTATTAATTTTAACATAAGAACGTATTCGTTTAGCATCTTTAATTAGTGATATAAAACTATCAATTACATCATCAATATAAACCAACTTTAATTGTGCTTGTGGATCATGAACTACAATTGGGAGATTTCGAGATATATTATAACAAAAAGTGGCAACAACAGAATTATAATTTGGCAATGCCCATTTACCAAAAACATTAGGTAATCTATAAATGAAAACAGGATTTTTACTTTCTTTTTGCAAACGAAGAAATGCTTTTTCTGCTGCTAGTTTGCTTTTTCCGTATGGATTGTTTTTTTCTGCTTGAATTGAGGATGAGAAAATTATTGGTATCCTCTTACCACTTTCTTTGATGGCTTTACATAAATTTTCAGCAAAAAATTTATTGCCAGATAAAAAATCATGAAAATTGTTGGATCTATTAACGCCTGCTAGATGAATTATCCAATCAGTATTTTTCACCAAAGAATTTAAATTATTAGTATGCTTATTTCTATCAAAAATTGTTATCTCAAATTCTTTACGAAATTGTAATTGTGAAAATAGATTTTTACCTATAAATCCATTAGCTCCAGTTAAAAGTATTCTCAATTAATCAGCCCTTTAAATTTAGGTGTTCACTACGTTTGAATGCTTGAATAAAGTCTGTTTGTTCCAAAATTGTTTTCATAGTTTTAACATCAAGTTTCTTTGCATTATGAGAATTATACTCGTGTGCAAGAGTGATTTTCTGCTCTCCTTTTTCTACATATTTTCCATAATTTAAGTCTCGAAAATCTGGTGGAATTCTATAATATTTGCCTAAATCTTCTGCATGTGCCATTTCTTCACGACTTAAAAGTACTTCAAAAAGCTTTTCACCGTGTCTTGTGCCAATTACTTCAATTGGATAATTTGGTTTTCCAGCAATTTCCATGAGAGATTTCACTAATGTATCTATTGAAGTAGAGAAGGCCTTTTGTACAAAAATATCACCATTTTTTCCATTATTAAAAGCATACATCACTAGATTCATTGCATCATCTAAGCTCATCATAAATCTAGTCATTTTTGGATCTGTCACTGATAAAGGCAAATTTAATTTCATTTGGTTCATAAATAAAGGAATTACTGAACCACGAGAAGCCATCACATTACCATACCGTGTACAACAAAATACAGTTTTTTTTGGAGCATCGCGCGATTTAGCAACCATAACTTTTTCCATCATTGCTTTTGAAGTTCCCATTGCATTAATAGGGTAAACTGCTTTATCGGTACTCAAGCAAACAACCCGTTTAATATTGTTTTGTATTGAGGCCTCAAGCACATTATCAGTCCCTATAACGTTTGTTTTGAAACCTTCCATAGGGTGAAATTCACATGATGGAACTTGTTTAAGTGCTGCAGCATGGAAAATATAATCTACTCCTCGTGTTGCATTAAGCACACTGCTAAAATCACGAACATCGCCAATATAAAATTTAATTTTATCACAATTATAATATTTACGAAGATCATCTTGTTTTTTTTCGTCACGGCTAAAAATTCTGATTTCGCCAATGTCGGTATAAAGAAAGCGCTTTAAGACAGCCTTTCCAAATGAACCAGTTCCACCTGTAACCATAAGTGTTTTATTTTTTAACATAATAGACCTCACTTTTGTAATTACTAAGTGCATTTTGGCACAGTAAAAATTTTTCTTCTGGTGTAGGATAATTAATTAATACTGCCCGATATTTACCCTTAAAAACGAACAAGCTTCCAGCTGCTGCACCAACTATACCTAATTCACTTATTAGTTGTTCTATATGGTCCAAAGAACCAGCTCCACCAAGAAAAGTTATAGGTGTTGAACAAAAATTCGAAAGACTTTTTGCATAATTAAAATTATATCCTTGCATAACACCATCATCGTCAACAAAGTTAATTACAATTTCCCCAACTCCAGCATCTTGAATTTCATTCAAAAGTCTTAAAGGATCTTTGTTGATAATTCTAGATGCATTATGAGTGCAAACTTCATATTCATTTGAAAATAATCCCTTTTTTTTCTTAATATCTAGGACTACTACTACTGATTGTCTGCCCACGGCATCCACCATTTTTGTAAGAATTTGTGTATTATTTACTGCAACATTGCTGATAGCAACTTTTTCTACTCCCATATTAACAAGTTTACTAACTTGATTGGATGTAGTTATTCCACCACCATAACATAAAGGCATTGAACATTCTGTTGCAAGTTTTTCTATAAGTGAAAAATTTGGTTCCCTATTTTCTACAGTGGCATCTATATCTAGTATAATTAATTCATCAGCTTCCTTTTCGTTAAAAATTTTAACAGCATTTAAAGGATCACCAACATATTTTGGATCCTTAAAACGATAAGTTTTAACAAGGCCACCTTTGTGAATAAGTAGACAAGGAATTATTCGAGCACGTAACATTTATGAAGACTCAGAAAAATTTTTGAGAATTTCAGCACCCCAATGATGGCTTTTCTCAGGATGACATTGTATCCCATAGATATTTTCGAAAGAAACGAATGAGGCAAAGTCATGCCCATAGTAAGAGGTAGCTATAACATTATTTTTATCTTCAGCCTCAAAATAAAAAGAATGTAGAAAATAAAACTGGGCATTCCAATCTAATCTATTAGTAAAGAGTTGACTTTTTTTGCTAATATTAATCGTATTCCACCCCATATGTGGCAAGGGTAAATTTTTAGAATTATTATGTTTTCTAAAGTCTACAGAAAATCCTGGCAACCAACCTAGTCCTTTACTACTACCTTCATCAGAATATTTTCCAAGCATTTGCATTCCTACGCATATACCTAAAAGTGGTATTTTTTTTTTAATAACTAATTTTTCAAGCTCAGACAATAAACCAGATTTGTTAATTTTTTTCATTGCATTGTCAAAATGGCCTACCCCAGGCAAAATTAAATGTGTTACTAAACTAAAATCCTCAGGTTTATTAATACTTTTGGCGAGAATATTCATTCTTTTAAAACAATTGAGAAACGCTTGTATATTTCCAATCCCATAATCAATTATACCAATCATTTTAAGTAACGTCTTTCCTCTCCAAAAAAACTAAGAACTTTTGCTCCCAGTTTAATAATATCTCTTTTATTACGAAAATCACGATAGGTTTTTTTAGGAGCTTTGAATAAATTTTGTAATTGATCAACACTGATATCTAGTTTTGAAGCCACATAAGAAAGTTCTTGTTGTAAAAAATGTTCAGTCATCTCTGGCTTTAAAATACGATTAAGCGCTTCATCTCTTGACATTTGGTTTGTCATAATCAAGCTTGAAAGGTGCGCTCTTCTTTTATCATATCCAAAACGTCTTGGCAGCCAGTAATCTTCAAAAAAACGGGTAAACCGCGATTCATGATGCTTGTGTTTAAAAGCTTTCCAACCATATCTAGAACTCAATTCTTTTTCACTATCTTTTTTTATGTAAGGTAAAAGGTTCAATGGATGATGCACTTTCATGTTTAGAAGCCTTTGATATAATATCTTATACACCAATATGTCTGTAATTGGAAATTGGTTAATATAATTTTTATCACCATGTTTGCGCCAAATATCCATAAATAAAGACTTGTCTATACCTAAATAACCTCCCCATTCTTCTGGCTCTCTACAACATTCAGTAGAGTAATTAGATCCTGTAATAATATGTTTGATTTTATATTTTTTGGCAAAACGATATAATACTGAAAAAAAGGCTGCATCTTGAACAAGATCCTGATCAGGAATACCTGATTTTAAAAAAGCAAGTTGCATTTTTTTTACAGCCTCCCAATTCACTACTTCTGTATAGAGTTCAAGTCCAAGCCCATCAACAATTTTTGATATGTTTCCGACAGCTTGATCCGTGTTCCATCCTGCGTCAACGTGAATTAATAAGGGATTCAAACCCATTTTTTCTTTAACAACAAAAGCTGCATATGAACTATCCAAGCCTCCACTTATGCCTAAAATACAATTAAATTCAGAATTTTTAGAACTATATGAAATTTTATCTGCTAACCGATCAAGTGTTGACGTGTCTCTAAGATTTTTTTTCCATAGAGGTTCAATTCTTTTATCAAAATTAAGACAGTGGTTACAAATACCATTTGAGTCTAGAAAAAGATTGGGATCTGAATTATCCATTATACATCTTTTACAAATAAAATAATTATCCAAATTGTTACCTCTATCTATTTTTTGAAAGTAGTGTTGAAGAAATAAACTTCCAAGTTAAGTCTGAGCAATTTTTCCAAGAAAAAATATTTGATCGAAGAAAACTTTTCTTCGCGAAATTTATTCGTTTACGATTATCTAAAGCCATTTTATATATAGCAGATGCAATTGATGTTGGTGACTCTGGATCAAAATAAATTCCTGTTTCTCCTAATACTTCTGGCATCGGCCCACGATTAGAACAAACAATAGGTAAGCCTGCTGCCATTGCCTCAATTAATGTGTTTGGCATATTTTCACAACTTGAAGCAAAAACAAAAAGATCAGCAGCATGGAGTAATTTGGGTATTTCTTCATGATTTAAAAAGGGCAAACATACAATATACTCTTTGAGGGGATCTGATTTTTTTATTTGCTTAATGAGTCTATGATTTGCTACCCCAGAACCACCACCTACTAAAGTTAGTTTCAGTTGAACCCCTTTTGACTTTAAGATTTCAGCCGCAGAGACTACATGCCACTGGTGTTTATATAAATCTACATTAGATACATAAAGTAAATTTAGAGTATCAGTTTGATCTTTTTTTATAATTTTTGGTTTGGCTCTAAATGAATCACTGACCCCATGAGGAATAACTTTAAAATTTTCTAATCTACCACAGCTTTTTTGAATTATGTTTGCTGCATAATTCGTAAGAAAAACTGCACCTGATGCTCTTTTTAGGGAAGAATTTTGAACATATTTTAAAACCAATAATCGTAACCATGTAAGACTAAATTTATATCTCTGCATTTCTCCTGGTTCATAAGAAAGCATATCTCGGCTCATTGTGATAGCAGGAGAGAACTTGCAAACAGATCCAGCATCAACATTAAGTAAAATATTACATTCAGTTTTTATAAGAATGTTTGGCAATCTGAATTTTTCCCACCATAATTGGAAAATCAATGATTTTGATAGTTCTTTGGGGCAATGTTTAATAAGCCATGAATAATTTGGAAGGCTATCTAAGAGTTCTTGATATGAAAATACGTGAATTTTTTTTATGTTATAATCTTTTGGTTTAAAGTTTGATAAAATTCCTTTTAAATGTGCTTTGCCACCTCCAGACCTTGCTCTAGATGCATTGATACCTATGTTCATCAAGTAATATCCATCGGTTTTATAATAAAGTTATCTTCAATTAAGTCTAGAATCTCTGCATCACCCAAGTTTGAAATGAACGGAATTTTAATTAAGTTCAAAAATAATGAAGAGTTATCAATGATAAATTTAAACATAGCTTTATGGTTTAATAAAAATGCATGTTTCAGTAACGCCGTTTGAAGTCCAAATACGTCTCCAAGATTTCGTACAAAAGTCAAATTCTTTCCATAAATCAGAAGCAAATTTTCCAGGTGCAATAGAATCTGGAGAATATGAAATTTCATTATGCATGTACCAGTTAATATTATCAATTACAATTAAACCACCTTTTTTGGTTTTTTCTATCATCGATAACGCACATTTATCTCTAACTACCCCGTCAATCAAGCAAAAATCCATAGAATTATTAGTTAGATCTTTTGCCTGTTGGTAATATAATTCCAAATTATTTATGTAACGATAGTCAACACGACTATCAAGTTTATGTTTGATTAGGTTGTTTGAAACTTTATTATACCAGTTATGGTTGTCTTCAATAGAGATTAGAGATTTAAGTCTCTTAGCAAACCATATTGTGCTTCTACCTGATCCAAATTCAATACCAACATCAGTAGTCTTAATTAAAGATGATAGTACTTTAACTGCATCACTGGTCAACCAAGGATGGTCAGGGTTCATTTTTTCGTCAATCATTACACTTAATCTGTTTAGTACATATTTCAAGTTTATGTGACTTAAACGTCTGGAAAACATAATCTATGACTCCTTGAAAGGTTTATAAGCTTGTATACATAATCCATAATTCCCAATAGAGCCAGAAAACTGATAATCTCTCTCAGGTTTAAGGAACATTTTATCTTTTGAAGATCCTCTTCTGAACTTTGAAATATTAATAAAACCAACCTTCTTTAGTTCAGCAGCTAAACTAGGATAATCCCACATCCAAAGATGAGAACTATTACCAAAGGTTCTTTTAAATCGAGCAAATAAAGAGTTTAGACTTTCTTTTCTTCCCAACCCTGAAAGAAGATTAAATTCATAAGCTGCTAATTTCCTTTTTTTCCCATTTGTAGACAATTTAGTATTGTAATTATCAAGATAGAATTGAAGATCAGGAACAATTAATCTGAAACATCCTCCAGGTTTAAGCATAGTAAATGAATTTTTTAAGGTAGTAATCGCATCATCATAGGCAAGATGTTCTAGCACGTGTGAGGCAAATAATCCCTGTATACTATTTGGTTTAATAGGTAATCCTTTTACAATATCACCAAAAAGAATATTTTTATCAAATATAATTTTTTTTTTAAAAATTCTTCCAATGATTGGTATTTTTTGTAATCTCAATGTTGGTGAAGCATCAAAATTTAACCATCCTTCAATGGCTATATTTCCAGCACCATATTGAACATAAATATCTTTTGTTTTGTGATTTATTTTTGACATAAAGTTAGTAAATTCCTGGCGGAAGTTGTAGGTGTAACACGATTAGATAAATTAGAAGAAAAATTACTCATTGAAAGAAGCTTTCTATCAGATGATTTAATAATTTTTAAAAGTTTATTTTCTAATGAAGGCACATTATTTTTTTCGAATAAATAGCCATTTGCTCCATTAATTAAGAACATGTCAGAACTTCCAACTGCATTTGATAAAATCAAAGGCATTCCAGCTGCTGCAAATTCATGCACAACAACACCCCAAGGTTCAAAACGGCTTGGTAGAACAAAGCAACCGCTTTTTTCTATCAGTTTTATTAAATCTTTTGGTTGTAAAAAATTTAATATTTTTACTCCTGTATGTTTTTTGAAGTCAGAGTTCAAAGACCCATTACCAACCATGGTTAGTGTCCAATCCTTACGAAATTCAGTGATACGATCCCAAGCCTTTAGAAGAATATCCAATCCTTTCACTTTTTCAAATCTTCCGACAAAAAGAAAATTATGAGGATATGTTTTAATCTTTTTTTTCTTAGCTTTGAGAAATGCTTTAACAAACAATTTCAAGTCAGCCGAATAGAGATCAAATAATATTTTATTTTTATCAAAACCCAATCTACTAGCATATTCAAACTGACGTGGGCCACAAACCCAAGCATGTGTAAACCAAGTTTTAAATATACCTAATTTACTTAATGAAGATGCAAAGTGTTGCTTTAGGCTTCCGGTCCATTGATCGTCAAATCCACAAACTACTGGCAAGCCTTGATGAACAAAAACCTTGCACGAACTCAAGTACTCACGATCCTGCCATCCCGACACAACTATTACGTTAGGCTTAATTTTTTTTGCGAGATTTAAGATTGTATCACGGTTAATTTTCGATCTTTGGTAAAATTTTATCTTTAATGTTGTATTTATTTTGTAAGGTGTGATTTTACCTGTGTCATAACATACCACATGTACCTCTGCACCAAAATCTACTAACTTTTCAAGAGTTGATAAAGTGTACCCCATTACTTCTGCATACAAATATAGAATTTTGTTCATCAAGTAAACCTATAGAGAAGTTAAAAATTGCTTATATCTTTGAGAAACGACTTTAATATCCAGTTCGGAAAAAAATCTTTTTTCAACTTCGCTGAGATAGAACTTATAATTATTTATTAATTTTTCAAGACCTTTTAAAAGTTCCTCATATGGAATTTCTATATTTATATATTCGTATCTGCTACCAAAGAAAAATCCTTCAGCATAGTCGTCAAATGGATGAATTACTCCTGCATTTCCAACAATTTCAGGAACACCCCCACTATCGAGTCCTATTACAGGAAGACCAAAGGCCATAGACTCTATTAATGCATTGGGACAGGGATCTGCGCGAGATAAACATAGATAAAAATGAGAGGAAAAGAATATATTTTTATGTATATCGTCAAATTCTTCATACGCATCTATCAAATTAACAAAAGATTTATCTTGAATAGTTTCTAAGAAATCATCTGGTGCATTTGGAGGTACCTCTCCATTAAAGCCAATGATAGATAGTCTTGCAGATATATTTTTTTTTAAATTTAACCATTTTACAAATTTGACTGACTCATATATTCCTTTTAAAGGCGCTCGACTATAAATTGTACAAAATCTAATTTCTCTTTTAAGAGAAGGAAAATCAAAATTTTGCTTTGAAGCACCTAACCAAGGTGCTCCATTAATAATGATTTTCTTATTTTTTTTTCGTAAATATCTTTCATACATAGTTTGGCAATATCTTGATTGATAAACTACAGCATTGGCTACTAAAATTTTTACAAAAACTTTATAATTATCGAATATAAGATTAGATAAATGATTTAAAAACCCTGATAAAGGTTTAATTTTATTTAAAGTTTTAAATATTATTCTCCAGAAGAAATTCATGTGTTTCAAAAAATGTTTGTTTAGTTTATCATTCCACAAACCATCAACACGTAAAACAACTTTTTTTCCAGACAACCTTGCTAATAATAACTTACTAAGAGGTGTATATATATTGAATAAAATCACTTTAGCCTTACGAAGTTCAATATCATCTTTAGTATTGATTTCAGAGCATAACATACGATAAAATCTTGCCCCAGAAGTTTCTGCTCCCTCAATATTATAGGAATAAATTATTTTTCTATCTATCATTTTTTATAACATGACCAGATAATACCCCTAATGGGATAATTAAAAGAAGAGAATTGAAAAGATATGGTATAGAAAGGCTTGCCACAATGAAGCTACCAAATAAAAACAGATAATAATTATTTTCTCCAATAAATTTGAGTGTTCTTTTCAAAATACTATATGTCAGGAAAAACAGCATTAATAAAATAATGCCACCCAAATATCCACCTGCTGCAATATAATATAAAATAGTTGAATGTGGATTATCTTCAAATTCATAAGTATTTTTTGCTATTTTGTTTATACCGTATACTTTGTGTTTTGCTTCGAAGTAACCAGATAGTCCGACGCCCATTGGGTATGCATTCAAAATTTCAATAGTGTCTAGTACCATTTCATAGCGAAGGTTATCACCAGAAAACCCATCTTCTTTCAATGCTAATATACGTCGTTCTATGGGCGATAGATTAGCTACAAAAAGAACCAGTCCTATGACTCCTAATCCACTTAAAAATTTAGTATTAATTTGTCCAAGATGGATTTTTTTAATTATAAGGTGATAAATAGGATAGCAAGCTAAAAAAGTGACTGCGTAGGCTGTTCTTGAATCACCAATAATAACTACAAAGAACAACACAATTAGGGCTGATATGCACCATAGATTAATTTTATTTGTAATCAAGATATGTAAAATTATAAAATGTATACCAAAAGCACAATAAACCACAGCTGTATTTTGTCCATGTAACACAAATCTGTCATTTTCAAGTGGTATATTGTAAGACACTAATATGTTAATTAAAATAGAAGAAATAAGACCAAAAATTGCATATTTAATAATGTTTGGTCCAAAAGCTTTTGTTGCTGCAGCATATATCAAAAAAGTGATAACTCCATTCACTGTTAATCTCAATGCTCGAAATATGTCAAGAAGTGGGCGAGCGTCAAACAAAATGCTAGAAACCAACAGTAAAGACGATAAACAAATTAATAATACTATAAAAAAAAATAGTCTTTTATCAATTTTTAATTCAGCACGTTTATGAATATAGAAATTTAGAAAAAAAAGAAAAAGTGCTATAAAAATAGTGATTTCGTGAATTGATAAACGCCCTAATCTAAGGGGAGATACATATGAAGGATAGATTTGTGCATAAAATTCATAGGGAGGCATAGGTAAACCTGCATTATAAAAAGATATAAACGCGGAAATACACACAAAAAAACCAAAGTATGAAAAAATAGTTTTATTCATTTTTATATGGCTCAAATTTAATGATATAAAATTTTTGAATTAATTAACATTAGTTTTTCCCTTTAATACTTTATCAACAAGTTCTTCATAACAACCTGTAAAATTATTTATATCATTTCTTGTAATTGGATAAGTCCAATCATTAATCCTTCCTGGCATATATCTATTCGCAAATTTTTTAAAAGCATGCTCTATATCTTTTTTAGTTGGAGATTGTTTTTTCATTAATGTTTTTATTTGTGTATAAAGTTCATCAGGCTTTTTTGCACGTTCACTGTTTGGAAATTTTAAGTATGGGGTATCTCCAAAAATTATTGTTGGTTTGCCTAGTAATGATGCCTCTAAACAAGATGTACCAGTTATTCCAAAAACTAAGGAGGAGTTCTCTAAAAACTTTCGAGAGTTTGATAATGGATCAGCAATTAAAACACCAGAAATTTTTGACAATGAGGATAACTGTTTTCTAGAGTAAGAATCAGGATCACTAAAATGTAGTTTAACTACAAGTTTAGTATCCAAAGGTAATGCCAAAGCTATTTGTTTTAACAAAGCTATTTGATCCTGATAGAATATAGCCCATGTGTCTATCATAGATTCTGGTGACATTGCTATTGGATAGTACGCAAATTTCTCTCTCGGTGGAGATTTTATCATATTAAAGCTTATTAATGTTAGACGATTTACTAAGCGTATCAGCCTGTTTGCAAAAGCCTGAAAATACGATAATGTGACATATTTGATTGGTTTATTTTCATTGAGAATAATTGATCGTTTGCACTTTTGCCAAAAAAAATATATCACATCTAAAATAAACGATTTTATAGAATTAGGTGCACTATAACTTTGTACGTGAAATTTATTCTTGTAAAAATTATCTAAAATAGATTTAACTTCACTATGTGTAATTTTGTCTTTTTCTTTAATATTTATAGGGATAAGACTATTTGGTGTCATTCTCTCGATGAACCACGTTCTATTGTTAGGTATAACCGTAAACGCCATTGCAACAAATTGAGTATTAGTATACCTAGCAACAGCTAAAGCTATTGAAGAAATTAATTTATCATTAGATGCTAAAACTATTAGTGGCTTTCTTTTTTTTATAATTTTAAGTATTGCTCTACCAATGAAGGCTGCATAGCCTAATGCTTCTTTAGTTTTAATATATCTTAGATAAGGATCTCCAATAATCATTGAACGTATTGTTGGCACTCCATTAGTTTCCAGTTTTTGAAGAAAACGTAGATCATCATCTGACACTTCTAAGTTTTTAGGTACTTTTACTAAATCTAATTTATTTCTATTTTTCAAATTTAGCCTTTTGATATCTTTACGCACTTCAACTAAATGAAAAAATTTAATGTTGCTTTTATTAAGTTTCTCTACTTTTTCAATAATTTCATGTATTAAATCTTGTGACCAGCCAATCGACAATATTACATTCTTCATTTTTTAATTGTCCTAAGTATGTTTTTTATAGAGTTTTAGTTAAATTTTTTTTTAGGATAGAAATATATTTGTTCAAGGAATTTTTACATTCCCATCCAAGTTTTTTTGTTTTTGTAGTGTCTATATTTGACATTAGTCTATTACCTCGTCTGGGAGGTAATCTCTCAATATTACCTCCAAATAATTTTGCCACTTCAAAAATAGAATATGTTTCATCGTTTCCTATACCATAATTATCACCATAACCTTTATCGCTTACTAATATAAGGCCTGAAATAATATCATCTATGTGGGTAAAATTTCTTTTTTGTGTACCAGGCATTACTACAGGCAAAGGTTTTTTCATCAAAGCACATTCTGTAAATATGCCAATGAGAGTTGCATATTTTCCTGTCCTTAATTCTCTTCCTCCAAAGACATTATAAAAATATGTAATAGCATATTTAAGTCCATACCATTTACCAAAACATCTTATTAGTTCGGTATTTGCTGCCTTTGTCCAGCCATAGGGTGTTTGTGATCTACCTAGTCCGCCATCACCAAACTTTGTACTGCTACCTGCATAAATAAGTTTTGAGTTATTTTTCAAACAAAAATTTATAACTTGATATGTGCCAAGTGAATTATACGACCAAACTTTTTCTATGTCGTCAAAGCTTTTTTCAACACGTGAATATTCGCCTAAATGAAATACTATATCAGGTTTAAACTCTATGATATTAGATATATCTTTTGTTTCACCATTAATGTATTTTACACCTCGTACGTGATTTTTTTTTGTCCCAGAAGAATAATTGTCCAACGACGTTATAATATTTTCTTTTTTTTTTGAAAGCTCTTCGATAAGGTGGCTGCCAATAAAACCAGCACCTCCAGTTACTAATATTTTTTTCATAATTTAAGTTTACTCTATAAATTTTTTATAATCATTTATAATCTCTAAACTATAAAATCAAATTGATTTTTTTAGTTAATGTAAACGTTTAATCTAATAAGCGGTTTAGTCTCTCACTTTGAAAGCTGGCACAGGTACAGGGCCATCAAGCCAGATCTTGGGATCTATACCTAAGCGCCTAGCTTCGCCAACACGCTTAAAAGCGTTTGCGAAAGCTGTCAATACAGTTGTAACGTTTTCTTCAGTTAGTGCAGCACAAATATTAAAAGTAGTTAGTATCAAGACGCCTCTGCGAGTTACTTCTTGTATCCAAAGAGCTGTAGTAGGTCTGTCGATTATTCCATTATCATCTACAAAGGAAAATATAGGCCAGTGAGGGTGACCATCAAGTTTAAAATTTCCCCCAATTCCTGCCTTATGGGCCATTACTTTTGCACCATCAAATAATTTTGTACCTGCGGCAGACATTCTAGCATAAGCATCACCATGTTCTAATATATCTAATACTTTAATAGCTGCTGCCATAGCAGACACATCTCCTGCAAAAGTAAAGCTAACAAAAGCGTCTTCAAACGTCTTCATTACCTCCTTACGACCAACAATGCAGCTGATTGGCCAACCATTTCCCATAGCTTTCCCAAAAGTAGCCATGTCTGGTAAAACACCAAACACTTTTTGTGCACCTCCAAGTCCAAAGTGAAATCCTGAACAAATTTCGTCAAAAATGAGAAGTGCTCCATGTTCATGAACAATTTTTTTAACTTTTTCTAAATATCCTTCATCAGGCCAATGAAAATTTACAGGTTCCATTATGAAAGCAGCAAATTTATTAGGTTTACTAGCTAGAAGGTTTTCTAATGCTTCAATATCATTATATGGAACAGTATGAGCTAATTCCTGCACACCCTTTGGAACACCAGCGTTTCTAGACGTTGATCCTATGAACCAGTCTTGCCAACCGTGATAACCGCATACAGCAATGTGTTCACGCCCAGTATATGCCCTTGCAGCACGAACGGCACCAGCAGTTGCATCTGAACCATTTTTACCAAAACGAACCATTTCTGCACAAGGTATAATTTTGCATAATCTTTCAGCAAGTTCAACCTCAATTGGATGAGCTAGTGAAAAGCTATGACCTTCCTTGGCACGATTACATGCAGCCTCATTTACATTATTTTCAGCATAACCAAGTATGTTTGGTAATAAACCTTGAATAAGATCAACAAAACGATTTCCGTCAACATCAGTTACGACTGCACCTTGCCCAGATTCAAGAAAAATTGGAGTAACACCTTTTATATGGTGACGCCAACTTTTTGAATAAGTTTGAGCTGCGCCAGGAACAACTTTATTACACCTCGCAAGCCATTCAAAGCTTTTATCTAGTTTAAAAGAAGCAGCTGGTTCAATTGTAGCTTCATTAAAAATTGAAAGATAATAACCTTCATTAATAATAGACTGTCCTGGCGTAATTTTGCTTTTGGTCATTGCTTCCATAATATCTCCGTAATTAAAGGGACCATTTCCTGTTCGTTCTAATAGTTTCCATATTTCTCTTGCAAATTTTAAATCATCAAGATAATCAACTGACCATCTTAGATTTGGATGATGAGGAGATTTATGTTTAAAATTCAATATTGATATGTCAGCTTGACGTTTTATCCATGGTGTAACATGTTCACGATCAAACGACAAATTAGCACTAATATTTGCCCTGTCAAGCAACCTTTTTGTAAAAACTTCAACATCTTGTCCATCTGGGCGTGTATAAGGATTTGTGTTGCATGCGTAGTCAGAATCATTTTTAAGAAAAGCTGTGACAACTTCATCTATTGTGTCAGGTGAATGTAAAGGACAGTCTCCCGTTATTCGTACAACAATATCAGCTTTAGAAGATTTAGCAGCAATTTGGTAACGATTAAGTACATCGTCTTTTGGTCCTCTAACTAAACTGTAATTTTTTGTTTTAGCAAATTCGGCAATATAATTGTCTTCATTTTCTGAGCTAGTTGCGATAACTACATTATTTATAGTTTTTGCAGCAGATACTTGTGTTAAAACTCTTTCTAATAGTGGCTTGCCAGATAAATCCATTAAAGATTTACCAGGTAATCGTGATGAACCCATTCGAGATTGAATTATGGCAACTATATTTTTTTTAATCATAGTTATTTACAATTTCACTCCTAAGATTTGTTCAGTGAATGTGATAATAGAATGTCGCGTTCTTCCATATACCAACGAGTTTCTTTTACAAAATGTATTTCATTAATTTTTATAGATGAAATAAAAAAATTTTTATATTTTTTAAAGTAATCGTTGAGCTCTTTAAAACATTGCTTTCCTACGGGTTCTAAAATTCTACCCATTGGAATGTGAGCCCAACCCGACTGACGTTTAGGCAGAAATTTTAAAGAATTTTTCATATGTTCTCTAATTAAAAACAAAGAACAATTATTGTCATATCCTCTAGCTACTATACATCCATCTTGATTAACTTGAACACCCTTAATGTCTAAAAAGTATGAGGGTTGGTTAACATGATAGATTTTTTCTTTAATTATTGGTAGCCACTTATTTTCCCAAGGATCATCAGGCCATTTGAAGACACAATATTCTACTCCAAGGTTTTGTGGTTTAACCCAGTAATGAAGTGAATTTTTAATAATTTTGGAAATGTCCCTTTGAATATCGAGTAATTTTCTTGTTAATTTTTCTTCAAAAGGCAAGCCTGATAATAAGGCATAAACGATAACATTTTTAGGACGAGGTTGTTTTGATAACAAACTTTGTTTTTCAAATAAATTTCTAGATATGTTTAAATAATTTTTTGAGAAATCGTCAAACATCCAAGTTTTTTTAAAAACATCATTGTAAGAGTTTTGCAAATATTTGAAATGTTTTTCTAGTATGATTTTTTTGTCATTTGTCATTTGTCATTTGTCATTTTAAACTTGCATTATTTAGCATGCTTCTAACTTTATCTTCATCTAAAAGACCTGTGTCAGACCTAATAGCTTTGTTCACAAATTTATGATTTTTATATTTTAAATAGCACTTTTGAGTTGTTTCATTTGAATAATTTCCCACTTCAGGCAAAATTACAAAAATATCTTTAATAGCTACTGTTCTAGTGCTTTCAACATCTGTGATAAGTTCTTCATAAAGTTTCTCGCCTGGTTTGCAACCAACTTCAACAAAATTAAATTTTTCAGTATTTCCCGTTATAATTTTAGCCAGTGTCATAATATTACACGAGCCCATGTTTTTTATAAAAATTTCACCACCAATCATATCTTTGGCTGCTTTGATACAAAGATCAATAGATTGTGACATTGTTAGAAAGAAACGAGTCATTTTGGTTGAAGTAATTGTCAAAGGTTGATTTTCATTTAATTGCTTTTGAAAAATTTGTAGAATTGAGCCATTTGTATTTAAAACGTTACCAAATCTTACTACCGCAAATTTTGTTTTGTTTGTCCCGGCATGATAGTTTGCGGAAGTAAAAAGTCTTTCAGCTAGTAATTTTGAAGCTCCCATTGTGCTAGTTGGATTCACTGCTTTATCACTACTAGTAAAAATAACCGAGGAAACATTTGCATTAAGTGCTGCTTTTATAATATTGTTCGAACCAATTACATTAGTTTGAACTGCTTCGAACGGATTATATTCAGATAGATATACATGTTTTAGCCCAGCGCAGTGAAAAACATAATCTACGCGTTCCATTGCATCTCTTACTCGTTTTATATCTCTAACATCTCCCAAAAAAATTCTTAATTTTTCATTCCTGTTTGTATGTTCTTGATCAAGTTTAAAAAGCCCATCTTCATTATTATCAAAAGCACAAACTATATGGCCTTCATTTAAAAGGCGTTTTACTAGAGCAGAACCTACAGAGCCACACGCACCAGTAATGAGTATACGTGAATTCGGTAATTTCAGTAAAGATTTTGATTTGGACACAATATTAATCCATAGTTAGTTGTAATTTTATTCGAAGTCTTTTGTCATAAAATGCTCACCTGCTTCGATTTTTCTTTTTAAAATCTTTCCAACAAGTGTTTCTATCTTATTTGCTGGTATTGAACCAGGAGGGCATGGTCGTAAAACATCCATATCTTTAAGTGTAAGTGAATACCCTGCTTGTAACGTTCGACTAGCTCTTATACAACGACGTTGTAAAACTATGGTATGTTTTTCATTTTCTTCAACTTTTTTTATTGTTTCCCCGAGTGACATTTCAAGTTCACGAGTTCTATCAACCATATTTCTCCATGATGATGGTGTCATAGCAAAATTATGATCTGGACCTTCTCGCTCATTAGAATCAGTAAAATGTTTTTCTATCACTTTTACACCAAGTGAAACAGCTCCCAAAGTTGTAACATGACCAGGTGTGTGATCACTAAGTCCAAGTATAATTCCAGGATATAACTCTGCATAACTTTTTAACACATTGAGATGTATATGACGAAAATTTTCTTTGTTAATTGTATAATTTGTATTGCATTGCATAAGTATAACATCTGGATTTAGAGATAAAGCCGTATCCACAGCATGTCTTACCTCTGACATTTTTGACGCACCAGTAGCGATTAAAGTTGGCTTCTTTTTTTTTGCTATATGTTTAATTATTTCAGTCCAAGTAATATCACCAGAACCAATTTTATAAGCTGGAACATATGGATCTATATAATCAACTAAGTCTAAAGAATATGGACTTGAAAAAAATGTTACACCTATTTTTTTACATTCTTTCTCAAGATTTTGAGTCCATTCTTTGTTAAGTGAAGCTTCATCATAAGTTTCAGCCACACTTTTTTTCCACTTAGATTGATGAGACTCAATATCGCTTAAAGTCTTGAACCCTATGTCGCTAACAAGAGTGCTAGCTGTGTAATGTTGGAATTTAACAGCATTAGCGCCAGCCTCTTTTGCTAAGAAAATTAATTCTTTTGCTCTATCTAAACTTTGGTCAAAATTAGAACCAATTTCAGCAATAAAATAAACTGGATCAGAGTGACTGATTCGTTTTCCATCTACATAAATAGTACTAGATGGTTCATTCATTTTACATCCTTTATAAGTAAATAATTCAATATAAACTTTCATATTATGATGTCATATTTGAATATTAATTACCATAATGATATTGTGTTGTCATTTCAATTATAACATGTTCTGATAAGGTTAAATATAAAAAAAAAATTTAAAAGAAATTGAGATATATTACTAATTTTAAAATTATAGAAAGTAAATTTTCAAAGTATTCTGGAAAGAAATTTTGAACTAATTTTAATTACTGACATTAAAAAATTTTTTTGGTTTAAAAATAAAGCTATTCTTTTTTTACCAACATCTGGAAAACCTCCATCATGAAGTATATGCCTACCATAAAAGCTTAATGATGTTCCGCTAGACCCACAAAAAACAGTTATTTCATCTTTTGAAATATGCTTCATATAACGCCCAACAGTATTTGATAAAACATGTCTATCTGCACCTTTTATTATTGACAAAAATTGGTCGTAAACAGCAAGATATAAATTTTGTCTGAAAGTTTTACTTTCATTTACAACTTTAAATGCACCATCATTTTTTGATACGTCGGTAAGATAGCATATCAATGAAAAAGAATTAAGTTCGTCGTCCCAATGAAAATTTGCATGTTGTGTTGGGAAACGATTATCCCAATCTTGATTATGACCTATTTTGTTATAAGCATATCTGATATTAGCAGAATAACCAAAAACTCCTCTAAAAATTCTTCTTACAACATCTAGATACTCTTTCACAACCCATTTATGTAATTTTGAGTTTCGTTTTATAATTACTGGTTCTTCATATATTCCATTCTTCAATTCTTTTTTACAATATTTTTCATTTAATTCCTCCAAAATTTTGGTTGGTATATTTCCAACATGAAGGTAATTATTATATGCCTTAGTTTTTAATACAAATTTTTTGAATAAAAAAACCTCCCAAAATTTTGATATAATCTGACGAATTTGATTTTTTGTAAAATTTTCAATACAGAGAGTATTTTTTAATGAAAACAAAAGTTTATTAAAAACAAAAATATTTGTATCGTTCTGATCAAGTGACATCATCATTCTGATAGTTTCATTGTTTCTATCACGTATCTTTTGAAAATCGTAATATGTTTTATTTTCTTTACTTTTATTCATTTGAGACAGCCTTTGTAAAATATCAAAAAACAATTAATTGAAATTATATCTATTAATTATTCTTTTAACTATCATTAAATAGAATTTTACCATTTTCAACAGAGTAAATTGTATCACATTCTTTTAAGGTGCTAATACGGTGAGAAATTTGTATTAGTGTAATACTTTTACGTAAACTTTGAACAGCCTCCATTACAGCATTTTCTGTTTCGCTATCAAGCGAACTTGTTGCTTCGTCAAAAATTAATACTTTAGGTTGTCTATAAAGAGCTCTTGCTATTGCAATTCTCTGACGCTGCCCACCAGATAATCTGGTTCCATTCTCTCCTATGAGTGTCATATAACCATCAGGAAGCTCATTTATTACAAAATTATGTAATTTTGCCAAACGTGCTGCCTTTTCAACAGCATTTAAATCTATATTCTTTTCCTCTAAACCAAAGGCTATATTAGATGCCAAAGATGTATCAGATAAATAGATTTGTTGTGGAACATAGCCAATTAAATTTTGCCATTCTACAAGATTTTTATCATCAATAACTTGCCCGTCAACTTTTAGAGTACCAGTGTCAGGCGAGAGCAAACCAGTGATAATGTCAATAATAGTTGTTTTACCACTACCAGTAACTCCTTTGAAACCAATACTGGATCTAAAAGGGATTTTTAAAGAGATATTTTTAACTGATGAAATTTTTGTTCCAGGATATTTAAATGAAATATCATCTAAAATGATTTCATTCCTAAACTTTATTATCTTATGGTTAGAAAATTCCAATAAATTAGAATTTTTTGGTAGTAAAGAGCTTAAGTCAACACTGATCATTTCTAATGAGGATGTAGAAAATTTTATTTGTGCAAAAGACAAGTATAGGCTCTGTATTGCTGGCAAAAGTCTGTATCCTGCGAATGCGTAGAGGGATATTACTGGAAGAGCATCTACTAAATTTCCACTCTTAGTCATAAGATAAAGAACAGTTGACAACATACCACCAAATAAAAGTGCCTCAAGAACAAAACGAGGTGCCAGACCTGTTATATCTCCTAAAGCTTGATATTTAGCAATTAACTTAGCGTGCCCACTATAACGATTTATAAAATTTTCTTTAAGATTAAATATTTTAACTTCTCTTGTTGCACTTAAAGCTTCATTTAAAACTCTAAATCTGGCCTCATTGTTAATAAAACGTTGTTTACCTATTCTAATTAACGGACCACCTATTAAAATATATGTTGTAGCATATATTATTCCAAGAATACCGCCAATAGAAAGAGCCAAATTTGTGTCAGCAATAACCAGTAATATTACTATTCCAAAAGTTACCGTACCTTGGGCAAAAATATTTATAACAGGTGTAACACCATACAAAATAATTAAATTAACTTCAGAAATAATATTTTTTGTAAGGTCAGCGCTATTTTTCTTAAAAAACCAAGAAAAGGGTTGCGATATATAATTTCTGAAAAGTTGTGTTGCAATAGTGTGTTCTAGTGTCAATGAAAAACGAGTTTGTATAAAAGATGCTAAAGCCCTAAAAATTATTGAAATTATCACTAATATAAATACTAAAATGCCTAAAATAAATATGTATTGTTTTGAAGATACTAACCCAAAATTATTAAAAAAAATGTAACCTGAAAACAAATATTTATTGTCATAAATCATATCTGGATTAGATAAAACAGCCACGAAAGGCATTATAGAAGCTATACCAATAGTATCTAAAATAGCCATTAAAATAATCATAATTAATAATACAATTGCTTTTTTACGACCTTGCCACGCAATCAGGCTCAGTATTAATTTAAACTTATTTATCACAGCTTAAGATCCGCCTGACCTGGTTTTAGGATATATTTAAGATCGTAGATCAGATGTTTGGGTTTTCCAAGTGAACGTATCTGATCAATAGATAGTTGTTTAAATTCATCATGTGCAATTGCTAGAATAATTCCATCATATCTTCTTTTTTTAAGGCTTAATACTGGCGATATACCATATTCCTTTATTGATGTAGTAGGGTTAACTTTGGGATCATATATATCAACCTGGATCTTATATTTATTAAGATGATGAACAATGTCAATAACTCGAGAATTGCGAATGTCTGAACAGTTTTCTTTGAATGTCATGCCCATTATTAAAACTCTTGCTTTTGAAAGTATTACTAATTTTTCAGACATTGCTTTAATAAGCATTGATGCAACATATTTGCCCATATTATCGTTAAGATTCCTACCAGCTAGAATAACCTGTGGCTTATACCCAAATTCAATCGACTTGTGAGTTAGGTAATAAGGATCCACTCCGATACAGTGTCCACCAACAAGTCCAGGTCGAAAAGGTAGAAAATTCCACTTGCTTCCTGCAGCTTTGAGAACTGCTTCAGTGTCAATATCCATTTTATTAAAGATCTGTGCGAGTTCATTAATAAGTGCAATATTAAGATCTCGTTGAGTATTTTCAATTACTTTTGCTGCTTCTGCAATTCTAATATTTTCAGCAAGGTAAGTGCCAGCTACAATAATTTCTTTATACAAATTATCAATAGCGTTGGCGATTTCTGGATTGGAACCTGAGGTTACTTTTGTTATTGAAGTAAGTTGGTGGTTTTTGTCACCTGGATTTATTCTTTCGGGACTGTAGCCACAGAAAAAATCCTCGTTAAACTTCAATCCTGAAAATTTTTCTAGAACAGGAACACATTCATCTTCTGTACACCCAGGATATACAGTAGATTCATAAATTACTACATTTCCTTTTTGAAGATATCGTCCAACTGTTTCTGAAGCACTCAATAAAGGTTTAAGATTTGGGTTTTTATTTTCATCGATTGGAGTTGGTATTGTAATAATATAAATTTGACAATCTGAAATATTAGACGACAGATTTGTAAAAGAAAGAAATTTTGCATCTTGAAAGTTTTGTACTTCAATTTGAGAGGTATCATCTTTATTTGATTTTAAATCATTAATCCTCTCATTGTTTATATCAAATCCTACAACTGGTCTAATTTTACCAAATTCTATGGCAAGTGGCAGACCTACATACCCAAGTCCAATAATGCCTATTTTGCCTTTTTTGAGTGAAATTTCCAATATAAAAAAACCATCATAAAATTTAAATACTTAAAAATAAAGTAAGTATATGATACTAAGAACTTATAAGAATAGAATACAGAAAAGTAAAATAGAAATTATTTAAGTCATTTAACTCAATCTTTATGTTGAGTAAATTATTTACACTTAATCTGCTTGTATTTTAAAAATATAATGTTATTTTTTATTTGTTTTTAAGGTAATTGAAATATACTTAATTCACAAAAATTTTAGCTTTATTTATTATTTTATTTTAAGAGCTCTAATATCATCAAAGCGGATCATGTTTGACTTTTTTTTTAAAAGGTAATTTATAATGTGCGGAATTTTAGCTTCTATATCGGTTATGCCTCGTTCAAAAAAACCCGCTTGGTTTGAAGAAGGATTGGAGTCAATTAACCATCGGGGGCCTGATGGAACAGGTACTTGGTGGTCACGTGATCTTCGTGTAGGTTTAGGACATAAGCGACTGTCTATTATTGATTTATCAGATAGTGGTGCACAACCAATGCATGATGAAAATTCTAAAGTGCACCTTACGTTTAATGGTGAAATATATAATTATCTAATTTTAAAAAAAACACTTCAAGATTGTGGATATAATTTTAAATCAAGGAGTGATACCGAAGTACTACTTAAAGCCTACATTGAATGGGGAGACGATTTCTTAGTTAGGTTGCAAGGTATGTTTAGCTTTGTGTTATACGACGAACGAAAAAATAAAATAATTGCTGCCAGAGATATTGCAGGGGAAAAACCTCTTTTTTATCTAAAAACTGAACATGAATTAATTTTCTGTTCTGAACTAAAGGGTATTTTAAAAAATAAAAGAGCCTCTAGAAAAGTTGATTTTAATAGCCTTGGAAAACTTCTGTATATAGGTTTTGTTCCAGATCAAGAATGTATTCTAGAGGGATACAAAAAATTACCTCCAGGACATGTTCTAACTTTTAATTTAAAAACTACTTCTAAGTGGACAGAATTTAAAATTCAACCATTCTGGACCTTCCCATTGCCAGCTATATCTAATCTCAACACTTCAAATTCTCATGAGATGCTTGAAGAACTAAACGACTTATTATGCAGTTCAGTTGAACAACAATTAATTGCTGATGTTCCCTTAGGGATTTTATTAAGTGGCGGGCTTGATTCTAGTCTTATTTCTGCAATAGCAGCAAAACAATCCAAAATTAATACTTTTTCAGTTGGCTTTCCATCTTCACACATTCATGATGAAACTGAATATGCTCGAAAAGTAGCCAGACACATTGGTAGTGAGCACCACGAATTGATGATTGAACAAGTACAACCAGAAACTTTACAGACACTGGCATTGCATTTTGATGAACCAATAATTGATTCATCAATGATTCCAACTTTTCTAATTTCAAAAATGGTGCGAGAGTATTGTAAAGTCGTTCTTGGTGGTGATGGAGCAGATGAATTATTTGGTGGTTATCCTCATTATAACAAATGGTTGTCTATATCAAAAATTGCTAATAAAATTCCCTTAATTTTACGTAAAGTTATTGCCTTATCAGCTAGGCATACACTTGCACCTGGTTTTACTGGAAGAAACTATCTCAGTTCTTTAGATATTAACTTAGATAATGAACTCCCAAAAATTTCTGAATATTTTGACCAAAAAACTATACAGTTACTTTTTTCTAAAATTTCAAATGAAATGATTTCTAGTGTTTCAAATAGTGATTGCTGGAAAAAATTAGTCTACAATCATTCAGATTTAGTACAAAGATTTTCACTTACAGATTTTCGAAATTATTTGACTGAGGATATTTTAGTAAAAGTAGATCGGGCTTCAATGGCAAATTCATTAGAAGTTCGTTCACCTTTTTTAGATAAAAATTTAATTGAATTTGCCCTTGGCAAAGTTCCATCTTTTCTCAAATTTGACGATAAAAATAGAAAGATACTCCTGTCTAAGCTAGCAAAGCGGTATTTGCCTAACAATTTTGACTTAATTCGAAAACAAGGTTTTTCTATTCCTAAAAATTTAATTTTTGAAAACAAACAAGTTTTAACTTTTATATTTGATACATTAAGTAATTCAAATTCAATTTTTGAAAAATCTACTATAAAATCTTTAATAAAAAAAGAAAGCAATCGAAAAGGTGGTATGGAACGCGTTTTCACTTTATGTCAGCTTAATTTATGGGCAGGTCAACACGAGATAAATTTTTAATGAAAAATTGTGTTTCAAAGCCTTATTTAAAATTTTAACATGTACAGTAACCTAGCCGTAACAACCCCTATTCGAACTCTACAATAATACTAATCAATAAGACAGAGACTAAGTCTAAAACAATTAAGGTTTGCACGATTTATAGATGTTTGGCTGTATGCTATAAAAAGTGACTGTGTTATATAGTAACCATGTTCTCTAATCCTCTTATTACATTATTTAACGTTAAAGCAAATTTAAAAAAAATGCTCTTCATACTTCAAAAAATCTATGCTTCAATACTGAAGTTTGCCGTTTATAAATACAAGAGTTGTTGGATGGCAAACAATGCAAAATCCATTAATAAATTTTTTCTTTGCTATTAATTATGACAATGGGATGAACCTAAATAAATTACAAAGTTATTTTATAATTTTATTAAACAATAAATTAAAGAAGATACGCAAATTTTAGATTTAGCAGCGTACTTAAACTAAATTTTTCATGGAAGATACGTACAGAGTAGAGTTAAGTGGTACGCTAATAAGCGTTTCTACTATATTTCTACAATATCAAGGTAATTTTAGTTAGCTAAATCTTCCCAATTTTTAAAAATTTGTTAAAATATCTGAAAAAAACAACAAAAACAACGAATTATATTGTTAAAATTATTGAGTGGATATAAAAAAATGGCCAAGATAGATGACTTTTTGTCTAAAGTTCTTATTGATCCCTTGGATCGAACTCCTTTGATTGTGAGCAAAACATTAGAAGGCAATATTTCTGAAATAAAAAATAAAAGTGGTTCATCATATCCTATTATTGATAGGGTAATCGATTTTGAGAATTCAAGTAATTATGCTGATAATTTTGGTGATCAATGGATACGATTTCCTAAGCTTCAATTGGATTCATTTACTGGAACGTCAATATCAAAAGATAGGTTCTTTGGAGCTCTTAAAGTAAACCCGAAAGAGTTGAAAGGTAAATTTTTGTTAGATGTAGGTTGTGGAACAGGAAGGTTTGCCGAAATTGCATTAAAAGCGGGAGCTTATGTAATAGGATTAGATTACTCAAAGGCAGCACATGTTGCTTCAAAAAATTTAGAAAACTATAAAAATTTTAGGGCTATACGGGGTGATATATATAAACTTCCGTTTAAGGAAAATAGCTTCGACATAGTTTATTGCTTAGGAGTTCTTCAGCACACTCCAAATGTTGAAAAGGCATTTAAGTCGCTTCCTCCTATAGTTAAAAAACAAGGTTATTTAGTAGTTGATTACTATTGGAAACGTTTTAGATCTTTGCTTTTTTCTGGTTGGAAGTACCCGATACGATTGATAACTTCTAATTTAAAAGAGGCTACAGTATTAAAAATACTTAGATTTATTCATCCTTTTGTTTATCCTATTTCTTTTTATGTTAGTAAGTTTCCGTATATTGGAAAGACGTTATCACGTCTACTACCTGTTGTTAATTACACTAATGACCACCCTGAATTGAGTGATAGATTATTACGTGAATGGTCATTTTTAGACACTTACGATACTTGGGCGCCAAAATATGACCAGCCACAAACAGTAGATACTGTAATGAGGTGGGCTTCAGAGTGTGGTCTAAAAAAAGTAAGTTGTGAACAAGTTGGACACTTGGTAGTAAGAGGACTAGTAACGCAAAACGCTAAAGCTAAATAAATAATTTTATAATAGATAATATATATAAGAAAATTGGTTTGGGATTTTAAAGTCTTGAGTATGTAAACCATCCCATTGCATAAGTTTTACAAGCGTAAGAAAAACACACTATTAATCATTATAATTAACTTTAACATAAGACAAACTCTAATCAAAATAAAAGTGAGATCATATCTTACAAAGAGTTGAAAGCTCAAATGAAAGCAATTCATTGACAAATAGTTTAAGTTTAGAAAAAAAACCTGTTAAAGAACGTAAATAAGTAAGTGTTTGTGTATTTGGTTTCGCTATATTTTGTTTTTTGTACTTTAATTAATAAAGTTTTAAAAAATATTAATCTGATTTATTTTTTAAATTAATTTAGTAAGTTTACCTAAATTATGAGAACAAATGGAAATAACATTCCACTATTAAAAATGCCATATCAAATTTGGTTATGCCTTAAATCCATTTATAAAGATTTGTGTGTTTGAGAAAATCTTTTGTTAATTTTCTTTTCTAATTTAAATTTATTTTTACGTATTTTTTGATAAATTTTTACAAAAATCTAACATGTTGTTTTTGTAATAATTTAGGTGAGGTATACTTGAAAATATCCTTTTTATATTTTCACCATTTCTTAGTTCTAATGATTTTTTTAATTGATCTAATATTTTAGATAATTTTTCTGAGTTTATATATTCCTCATGTGCAGAAAAAATACGCGGGTGTTCAGTTGAATTAGTCTTATTTGTTGTCAAAATCTCCTCATACATTTTTTCAGCTTTTCTTAGACCTGTAATCCGAATTTCAATATCTCCAGAATAAGTTCCTTCTTCTACACAATAGCTAGTTAGACCTTTTAGACTACATAAACGCTTTGCAAGATCTAAAATATAAACAGGTTTCCCCATATCTAGTACAAAGAATTCGCATTTTTTTGCCATAGCTGATGCCTGGATAACTAACTCTGCAGCTTCACTAATTGACATAAAATATCTATTAATTTTTTTATGTGTTACAGTTATTGGTCCTCCTGATTGAATTTGTTTTTCAAATTTTGGTATTACTGAACCTGAAGAACCTAAAACATTACCAAATCTAACAATTGCAAAGGCTGTATTTGATTTTTTATCTGTCAATGATTGACAGACCATTTCAGATAATCTTTTAGTGACCCCCATTATATTCGTAGGATTTACTGCTTTATCAGTAGAAATTAGGGTAAAAGTTGATACTTTGAACTCTATGGCTAATTCAGCCATAATTTTTGTTCCATACACGTTGTTACTAAATCCAATAAGTGGATTTTTTTCAACTATAGGAACGTGTTTATAGGCTGCAGCGTGAAAAACCGTATCTATTTTATTATCCTCAAATATTTTTTTAATTAAATCTTTGTTTAGAACTGAGCATAAAAAAGTTGAAATTTTTGTTTTATTTTTATTGTCATCTTGGAGTGTATTTAGTGTTTCCTCTATTTGATATAAATTAAATTCACTTGCATCAATAACAATTAATTTATTGGGTTTTTGTAAAAGTATTTGTTTGCAAAGTTGACTTCCTATAGATCCGCCACCACCAGTAATCAAAACTGTTTTGTTAGAAACATTCCTTTTTAGTAAATTTTTTATAGGTGGATGTGGTGATCTTACGACATAATCTGTAAAAGATATTGGTTGCATCGAAACGTTTTTATTTTGTGAAGTTAGTGATTGATCAATACTTATTGATTTGAAAAAAGGGATTTTTAAAATTGCAACTGATTGAAGAAGTGCTTCAAACCACAATTTTTTTACAGAAGCTTCATGAGCCAAAATTAGATTTATACCTAGTTTCGAACTTTGTTTTAAAAATTGTTTAGCACTAAGTTCAGGAAAGCTCCTGTTACTTAATAATCCTTTATTTTTATCGACTAAAAAACAAACTGGTTGGTATTTTTTCGAATGTTTAAGTAAATCTAGAAGTTCATAGCTTTCATAGTCATTTCCAATTATCGCTACCTTAATAAGATTTTGCAACCCAGCTTTTCTCAATAACTCCTTTAGTATCAATCTTGGTAATATAATTATTGAAAATGTGAAAAACAAAGAACTAATCCAAGTATAAATATTAAGTTGGTTATTATTAGAAAATAACATAACTAAAGCATATGTAATTGCTGTAAGTAATAATGTTTTGAACAAAGAAGATGTGGAAAAAAATCGTACGAAACTTATGTAAAAACCCAATGTAAACGAAGCTAAAGGGAAAAAAAGAGATATTATTATGATAATAATGTAATCATTGTAAAAATCGAAAGAATTTTCCATAGATTTTAAAAGCAGCGTTGAAAAAAATACTGCAAAAAAATCATAGCTAACATGTAGCATTACTTTTGAAAATTTAGATAAATTAATTAGTTTTTGTGAAAATGAATCTAACATTCCAAGTTCTTTTTTTAATTATACTAGACTAGTTAATATCAAAAAATAACTTAAATTCAAAACAGATAAAATTTTTATTTTCTTCATAAACATTATTAGATTGAAAATCTTAAAACTTTAGAGAAATAATGTTAATTATTTAAGATTTAACTTTCCAATATACTGGAAAACCTGGGTCAAAAATTTTTATTTTTTCTTTATTAATCTTTAGATGTTTTTTAAAGGAGATACTTTCTTTAAATTTTGCAAGCCTAATTTTCTTTTTGTTATGTTCTAGATTATAATGATTTGCTCCATTTATACTTACAAAATTTTCTAAATTGTTTAGAGAATTATTATCTTCAAATATTTGAGCTAGTATTGATAAGCAATATGTTGCATTAAAAACACCTGCACATCCGCAAGCGCTCTCTTTGTCACGAATTAAATGTGGTGCAGTGTCAGTTCCTAAAAAAAACTTAGGGTTTCCACTTATAGCCGATTTTATAAGAGATTCTCTATGGATTTCTCTTTTTAAAATTGGTAAGCAATAATTATGAGGTCTTATGCCACCATCAAAAATAGAATTTCGGTTTAAAGCTAAGTGATGGGGAGTTATTGAAGCTCCCAAATTTATATTTCCTTCTTTAACGTATGAAATAGCCTCGATTGTAGTTATGTGCTCAAGAGTGATTTTTAGTTCAGGTAATTTTTTACAAATGAAATCAAGTTTTTGATCAATAAAAGCTTTTTCTCTATCAAAAATATCAACATCTTTGTCTGTGACTTCTCCATGAATTAGAAGTGGCATTCCAATTTCTGCCATTGTTTCTAGAACAGGCATGACATTATTTAAATCTTTCACACCTGAGTCTGAGTTTGTTGTTGCACCTTGTGGGTAAAGTTTAACTGCAAATATAGCTTCATTTTCATATGCTTTTTTTAATTCCGACTTATTAGTTTTTTCAGTTAAATATATTGTCATAAAGGGTTCAAAATTATTATTTTTTGGAAGAATTTGTTTTATTTTTTTTTTATATTGAATTGCTTGGTTTCCATTTAGAATTGGTGGAATTAAATTAGGCATTACAATTGCTCGAGCGAAATGTCTGGCAGTTTCAGGGACAACTGCTTCCATTATTTTACTATCTCTAAAATGAACATGCCAATCATCTGGTTGGATAATTTCAATTTCTTTCATTGCTTGAACTGATCTTTAAAAATAATTTTTGATGTGTTAGTAATATATTAGATCATTATATATTAATCAATTTTAGGCAAGTTTACTATGAAAATTTCAATTATTTCTGCAAGTCATAGAAAAAACTCTCAATCAAAAAAAGTTTTAAGTATAGTTAATAAAAATTTATTAAATATAAAACCAGAGTTGGATATATTTTGTTTGGATTTAGCTGAAATTCAATTGCCACTGTGGTCACCTGAGAAAAAAAATGGCAAAGGCGTTTGGGGAAAAACTTGGAATTCAATATCTGAAAATTTTAATAAATCTGATGGTTTTGTTCTAGTAGTTCCTGAGTATGGTGGAATGGCAACTCCAGCAGCTAAAAATATTTTTTTTATTATGTGGCAACGCTGAATTAGCCCATAAACCAGGTTTGATAGTGTCAGTAAGTAGTGGTAATGGTGGGGCTTATCCAATAACTGAATTAAGATCATCCTCTTATAAAAACACACATATTATGTGGATACCGGAGAATATAATTATTAGAAATGTTGAACAATTTAATCCTGGCAATCATGGGAAAAATATTCCTGATTGGTTAGATAAAAGAATTGATTATGTATTGAGACTATTGTTAGCTTATTCTTTCAACATGAAACCCATAAGAGAGTTAGTAAATAGAAAGGATTTTGGAAATGGAATGTAAAGATTTAAATAAACAATTTGAAGAAATTGGAGGTTGGATTAAAGAATCTGATGATAGAGAGGCATATTTCAAGTATTTTAATTTTACTGATTTTAAACAAGCTTTTTCTTTTATGACTTCCATTGCTATGAAAGCAGAGCAAATAAATCACCATCCAGAATGGGAAAATGTTTATAATAAAGTAAAGATTACCCTTACAACGCATGATAAAAGAGCTGTTTCTGAATTAGATTACGATATGGCAATTTATGCAGAAAAATGTTTTAAAAATTTCAGTTAACTTTTGAGCTAGGGTTTAATGAAAAATGAAATAATTTCAAATCCAATAATATGGAAGCCTTCAAGTAAAAGAATTAAATCTTCATTGATGTTCAAATTCATGCAAAAAATTAATAAAAAGCATGAAATAAATCTCAGTAGCTTTTCTGAATTACATAATTGGTCAATAGAAAACAAGGTTGAGTTTTGGACAGCTATTTGGGATTTTTTTAAAATCATAGGTTCAAAGGGAACAAAGCCATATATTAATCCAAAAAATCAAATGCCAGGAAGTAAATTTTTTCCTAATGGTAAAACAAATTACGCAGAAAATATTCTTTCAGGAGACATAACTGGTACTGCAATTGTTTTCAAGTCTGAAGATAAAATTCGAAAAGAAGTTTCATGGAAAGAATTAAAAGATGATGTAGCCGCAGTAACCAGTTTTTTGAAAAAAGAAGGAATTGTCAAAGGTGATCGTGTAGCAGCATATATGCCTAATATGCCTGAGACAGTTATCATGATGTTAGCAGCCTCATCTATAGGAGCTATATTTTCTTCTGCATCTCCTGATTTTGGTGTGGATGGTGTTTTAGACCGATTTGGCCAAATTGAACCCAAAATTTTACTTACGACTGATGGTTATTGGTATCATGGAAAAAAAATAAATATAAACAATAAAGTTATAGAAATCGTTCAATCTTTGCCAAGTTTACAAAGAGTTGTTATCACACCATTGTTGGGCATTAAATCGGATTATAATTCTGAAATATTTATTAATTATGATATTATTAAAAAGTTATACTCCACAAATGTAATATCGTTTGAACCACTACTTTTGGAAGATCCACTATACATAATGTTTTCTAGCGGAACAACTGGCAAGCCCAAATGTATAGTACATTCGAATGGAGGTATTCTTTTAAAACATTTAGTTGAAATTGGTTTACATTCTGATGCAAGAAAAAAAAGTAAAATGTTTTATTTTACAACTTGTGGTTGGATGATGTGGAATTGGTTAATTTCTGGACTTTTACTTAAGTCTACTATTTATTTATTTGACGGTTCCCCTTTCTATCCAGATCTCAATGTTTTATGGGATTTTGTAGATAATGAGAAAATAAATTTTATGGGAGTTTCTGCAAAATATATCGATACATTAAGTAAATCTAATGTCAAAATAAATGATAAATATAATTTAACAGATTTAGAAATTATAGGTTCAACTGGATCTCCATTAATTCATGAAAATTTTGACTTCATATACAAAAATGTTAAGAAAAACGTCTTGTTAGCAAGTATTTCTGGGGGTACTGATATTGTTGGTTGTTTTATTGGTGGTAACCCAATGTCGGTGGTCAGAAGAGGTGAAATTCAAGGTTCAATTTTAGGTATGGATGTGCATGTTTATGATGAAAAAGGTAAGTCAATCGAAAACAAAAAAGGGGAATTGGTTTGCATTCAAAGCTTTCCTACTATGCCATTGTATTTCTGGAATGATAAAAATAACGAAAAATATCAAAATGCTTATTTTAAAAAATATCAAAATATATGGTGTCATGGTGATTATATTCTAAAAACAAAAAATGGGGGTTTTATAATTTTTGGACGATCAGATGCCACCTTAAATCCAGGTGGTGTGCGTATTGGAACAGCAGAAATATATAGACAAGTGGAACAATTTGATGAAGTTGTTGAAGCTTTAGTTGTTGGCCAAAGTTGGCATGGTGATACAAGGGTTGTGTTATTTATAAAATTACGTCAAAATTATAAATTAGATATAGAATTGATCAAGAGTATTAGAGCTAAAATTAAAAAAAGTGCGTCACCAAGGCACGTTCCAGAAAAAATTATCCCAGTTGATGATATTCCTAGGACAAAGTCTGGGAAAATTTCAGAACTTGCAGTTAGAGATATAATTCATAATAAATCAATTAACAACGTTTCTGCACTTGCCAATCCTGAATCTCTAAAAAATTTTAAAAATATTGAAGAGCTAAAATACTAAAATCAAATACTCGGACCAATGTGATTTAAAAAGATTATATTATTAATGCCATGGATATTTATTTTTACTTTATATTGTTAATATTAAATTATTTTTGTTTAAAGTTGTATATTAAAGTTGCAACGAAAAATAAAATTGTAGCACTAGGAAATAAAAAAAATTTACATTCTGGTGTTATACCTAGAGGAGCAGGAGTGATCTTTGGCTCTGTTTATATAATTTTAATTTCATTAGTTTATTTTCAAAATAATATTTCTGTTGAAAATTTTCTACCTATTATAATTGGCAGTGTTTTAAGCTTAATCTTAGGTTTTTGGGATGATGTAAAAGACCTAGGAGTTCTAATTAAATTATTTGGTCAATTTTTTATAATAACAATTGTTGCTTATTTGATTTATGGCTTTTCAAATTTCGATCAATACAATGTATTAGACTATATTTTGTACGTTATTTTTATTTTATCCTTTATGTGGATGTTTAACGCATATAATTTTCTTGATGGCTCCGATGGTCACCTAGGTACTGTTTCTTCTATGCAATGCCTACTATTTGGTTTTTCAGCATATATTAATGACCAACTTGATTTAATTTGGCCAATTTTTTTTCTATTTTTCGTAATTGTAGTTTTTTTAAAGCTCAACTGGGAACCTGCATCTGTTTTTATGGGTGATGCAGGAAGCCTGTTTATTGGCATAAATATCATTATTTTTATTTTAATTTCTCTAAAATTTTCAATTCTAACACCAATATCAATTTTTATTATCTTGTCATACTTTTTAGTGGATACTTTTGGAACACTAATTTTAAGATTATTATTGAATAAGTCTTGGCGGCTTAGACATACAAGCCATCCTTATCAAAATTTTGCAAGAATTTTTTCTCACCAAAAAATTTCTATTCTAGTAGTTATCTTTCACTTGCTTTATCTTTTACCACTAGTTACATTAGCAATTTACTATCCAAAATATGAGATAATATTTTTATTTTTCTCAATATTCCCAATGTTAATATTTTTAATTAAATATGGTCCACTTTTTTCTTCTGATTAATGTTAAATTGCATTATTAGTTAGTCTGTGTATTTGCTTTTCAGGCTCTTTTTTTAGTAAGTTAGAAAAATTAACGTTTATAATATTTAGAAGTTTTAATTTGATAAAACATAAAAACAATTACTGCATTGTAGGTTTTGGTAATCATGCAAAAACTAAATTATTACCTGCATTACTAAAATTAGGTAAGCCGATTCTTGGAATTGTATCCTCAAAAAAAAATTTAGACCTACCATATGATATTTTCAAAACAATAAACGATGCATTAAAACAGTCTAATGAAAAAACAATTTTTGTTGTTTCTAGTCCTCCTAAAGAACATTACCAGCAGATAAAGTTACTTCTAAAGTTTAGAAAAAACATCTTAATTGAAAAACCCATATTTATACATCCACGGGAAGTTAAATTAACAGAGCAATACATAAAAAATACCGATGTTATTGTTGCAGAAATGTTAATGTATAAATTTACCAATCAATATAAAAAATTTATAAAATTCTGGAACAAGAAAAAGAAGCAATGTAATAAAATCGAATGTTATTTTAATATACCTGAAATCTCATCAGGAACGTTCAGAAACAGTGATGAAATAACATCATCATCTTTATATGATGTTGGCAGTTATTTGTTTTCTTTATTAGTAGATCTAAAATTATATCCATTAGACTTGGAAATTACTAAGATAAAAAAAAGAAAAAATAAATTTCTTAAATTTTTTATAAAAGGCTCTCATAAGCATAATATTGATATTTATTTAGAATTTGGCTTTGGAAATCAATATCACAATTCAGTTAAGATACACTATTTGAAAAACTACATTGCCAGCTTTGATAAGTTTTTTTATGGTAGAGATGGAGAAAAAAATATTATTCTTCAAAATAATAAAACATTAAAAAAAATAACTACACATGATATAAATGGTTTTGAGTATATGTTTTCAAAAAACAATTCTTATTGGAAAAAAAACCAAAAAGAAAGATTTAATAAATTAAGATATGTTAATAATATTTTATATTCTCTCACTATCCAATTATCTTCACCAAGAGGTTTATAGAGATAAAATATGCAATTACCAACAGAATCTAAGTTAATAAAAAATAATATTAGAGACAATGATGCGAGAGGTGAAATCTTGTCTATTGTCGATTTTAAAGTTTCTAATGTTTCTATAATCTCTTGCAATAAAAATACTATTAGATCTAATCATTATCACCTTAAAGACTTCCATTTTATGTATGTCCTAGAGGGTAAAATGGAATACTTTTATAAAAGCTTGATAAAAGACGAAATTAAACATTTTTCTGTCCTATCAGGTGATAACATTTTTACCCCTAATAAGGAAATACACGCTACTTTTTTCCCGGTCTTTACAAAACTTATAGTTAGTAGTGGTTTCCCTAGAGACAAAAAGACTTATGAGGAGGATACAGTAAGAGTAAATTTTTTGGATAATGATAATATATCTGAAATGATGAAAAAATATGCCAAAAATAAATAGATTTACTCATATTAAAAAATGTCGTCTGTGTGGAGCAGAAAATTTTTCAAATTTAATTAATTTCGGGGAAGTTCCTTTAGGAAATAATCTTCTAACAACCATGAAAGAAGCAATCAACTCAGAAAAGTACCCGTTACAAGTTCTTAATTGCAAAGAATGTAATCACTTTCAACTTTCCTGCTCTGTTAACCCAAAATTATTATATGCAACAAATTATACTTATTTGTCAGGTGTTGGGTTAAGCTTTGTTCAACATATTAAAAACTATGTTGATTGGGTAAAAGTTAAAACTAAATTACCAGTCTCATCCTTTATAGTAGATATTGGTTCTAATGATGGTACATGCTTAGAAGCTTTTAAAAGACATGGGTATAAAGTATGTGGTGTTGATCCAGCGCAACTTCCTGCGAAAATTGCTATGGAAAAGGATATATTAACTATAAATAGCTTTTTTAACTTAGAAACATCAAATAAAATTATAAGTAAATTTGGACAAGCAGATCTTATAACCAGCCAAAATGTTTTAGCACATGTTGATAATTTGAGAGACACTTTTAATAATATTTATAGATTACTTAAAAATAAAGGTTTTTTTGTCTTTGAGATTGGATATTTTAGAAGAGTTCTTGAGTTAGGTTGTTTTGATACTATTTATCACGAACATCTTGATTATCATCACGGAGCTCCTTTGGTGAGGTTTTTGTCCAGTATAGGTTTTGATGTTCTTAATTTAGAGGTAAATAATATACAAGGAGGATCATTAAGATTATTGTTGAAAAAAACAGGAAAGGGTAATATTTCAAAGCAAGCACAAAACTTTTTGGAAATTGAAAAGAAATCAATATTACATGATAAAAAATATTTACAGCAATGGTCAAAAAAAATCTCGAATATTTGTAAATGCCTGGAGGATGTTACTAAAAAGTTATTAGATAAAAATACTCTTTTTTATGCATACGGATCTCCTACTAAGGCAACCTTATTACTTAAAATGAATACATTCTTAGAGGGGAAAATTAGATTTGTAGTAGAAGACAATAAAAATAAGGTTGGTAAATTTTTACCTAGAAATGGCTTGCCTATATGTGATTTAAAGACATTAGATTTTAAAAAAACCGCAGTAATAATAATTTTAGCCTGGAATTTTTCTGATGATATAATTAGCAAACTTAAAAAATTATATAAAGTTAAAGTGAAGGTGATAATACCTTTACCAGAATTAAAGGTTCTAGAGATATGATATCAGTGCCAAAAAATATAGTTGTAATATCGCCTCACCCTGATGATGAAACACTTGGTGCTGGTGCAACAATAGCAAAATTTACTAATTTGGGAAGTAAAGTTTCGATTCTTGTTGTTAGTGGACATTTACCTCCTCTCTATAATGCAAAGGATTTTAAAACTACTAAGAGTGAGGCAATCGAGGCTTTTAATATTCTTGGTGTAAATGATTGGAAATTTTTAGAAATTCCTGCAACAATGGTACATGTTACCCCCATAGCAGAATTAAATCAAAAAATAAGCAATTTTATTGAAACAAAAAAGCCTGAATTGGTACTAATACCTTTTCCTGATAGACATATTGACCATAGAACTATATTCGATTCATGTGTTGTATGTTGCAGGCCAATAAGCATTGATTCACCTAAAATGGTTTTAGCATACGAAACTTTATCAGAAACACATTGGAATGTCCCAGGGATAGAGGCAAATTTTGTTCCTGAGTTTTATGTTGATGTAAGTAAGAGTTTTGATAAAAAAATAAATGCTTTAGATAAATATAAATCTCAAATAAAAAATAATAAGTCAAGATCTGTTGAGGCATGCAAATCCTTGGCTCATTTCAGGGGTAGTCAAAATGGTTGTAAATTAGCCGAAGCGTTTAAGGTTATAAGAATAGTAATTTAGATAACTTTATATCTCTAATTTAATTTAACTTCTGAATTAACTAAAAATGGTTCTTCTTTCACAGTAATTGTTAATAAGAAAGCAATTATGCCAAGAGCAACACTGAGCCACCACATATTTTCATAACTTCCATACAAATCAAAGAATCTGCCACCAAGCCAAGCTCCTAAGACTGCACCCAATTGATGGCAAATAAAACAAATACCAGATAATGTTGCCAGATATTTTGGTCCAATAAATGATAAT
>MDSZ01128210.1_pt1 | contig 49027 bp, 51 predicted proteins | sample 811201 | NCBI WGS metagenome assembly MDSZ01 (sample SAMN05326647, study PRJNA326480) | marine metagenome | isolation source: seawater | place: Indian Ocean: North | collected 2010 | reverse complement strand
TTCACTTTCAAGGTAGGAATACCACCCCTGCAACCGTTTCTTATGCCGACATTTATGCCGACATTTTAGACCCTACCGACACGGTGGAAGCAGGGCGATTCAATTTCCGTGTTAGAACAGCGACCAATGGTGGCGCACTTACCGATATGATGAGTATTCGTGGTGATGGAAACCCTGCGGTAGTAGTGAATGATAGTGGCCGTGCTGATGTGGATTTCCGAGTGGAAACCGATAATCAAAACTCTGCATTCTTTATGGATGCTTCGGCTGATACTGCGACTTTCAATGTGCCTGTAACAGCCAACGCAACAAGCGTAACCGCAGGGACAACTGTAACCGCAGGGACAACTGTAACAGGAACAACAGGTCTTATTACGGGAACCTCTTCCACCGTCCAATATCAAGGGGTTGTGAATGGAAGCCTAAGTATTGATTTATCCTCTTCTCCTGCGACTCACTTCTTTTGTGAACCTGGTTCTAATCCTGAATTAGTCGGACCTCTCGTTGCAGGAAATCAAATTGTAATTATGCGATTGGCTGCATTAGGTCCCGATGTAGTTATTGATTGTTCGGGTCTAACAGGAATCGGAGGTGCGCCCGCTACCTCAATCACTTTGAGAGAAAATACTCAAGCCTCGATTACTTTGTATTCCATAGATGGGTTAGAATGGAATGTTGTAGGTGAATCAGGGACAGTTGTATTCGCCTGAGCATAACTCCTACTGAAACACAAGCATCCAAATAGAATAACTGCTTAGTTTAGGTATGAGCGATAGCGAGAAGGATGGGGAAACGGAAGTTATCAAAGCCGTAAAAGATTTAGGAGCCGACATGGTTGATGTTCTTGACGCTATTCATGCGTCCTTGATGGATTTGAATAAGAAAATCGCTGAGATGAAAGGCCACCTTGACCTTGCTACGGCTTTGAGTTTGAGTGAAAGAATCGGTGTTAGTGCTTCGACCTTAGGTATCGAAGTCAGTGTTCCAACGGTGAAAACAAATACCGAGTTAGATGGTAAAAAAACTTCACGGAAAACTGATACTGATGTTGAAGAAGTCGTAGATAAAGACGCTAAGGAGCGTGGTGACGACTCTTCAGAAGACGACCCTTGTGACGATGGTAGTGTGTGCCACTACGGTTAAGATTACGACCACGCTTGTTCAGTGTAACCATTCGTGTTACGGTCAAAATGCCTCAAAACAAGAGAGGGTGCGTAAGGAAATTCCGTATACGCTTGAATAGTAGCGACCAACGCTGAAGTCAATCCTGTAACAAATAGATGAATAGGTTCTTCTCCCACAGATTCCGTGTTCAATAAGTCCGACCAAAAGGCGAGGGCGTGTTCTCTCATACCTGTAAAATCGTGTGGGTCAGCAATCGCTTCCGAGAAAACAAAAGTTGTTACTTGATTATCTCCATCAACAATATCATGCCTACCTTCACACAGTCCAATTCTCGCCACACTCATTTGCTCACCATACCTAACGAAGGGCTCCCCCTATAAAACACTTTCGGTGCTACACACTCAAAGCCTTCTTATAGTCCTACTGTTACATGGGAGCGGGAGAATCATGTGGGAACATCCAAATTTACCAACTTTGCTGCAAATAGGCCCTGAGGTGCAAGCCCTACCTGATGCTATGCGTAGAGGCCCTTCTCCAAGTGCAGGAAATCCTCTTTATCGTAGTTTAGAAACATCGGAAACTCAAACCATGACGGCATGGGAAAGTGGATATGTGATGCAACCTAACCCTGATGGCACACTAAAGGCCATACCGAAGAATGGATGGGGTATAACTTTAACCTTGACCCCTATTCAAACAATGGCGAGTGAATCTTTTAGAGATGAAACCGACCCGAAACCATCTTCTTTCAAGTGGTTTGATGTAGATACAGGTGCAGTTGCTCCTTTTACTTTTGCTCCTGCTGCGGGTAAAAAAATTGATGTAACAATTACGATTCCACACTATTTCGCACCCTTTGTTGAGTCCAATGAGGGAGTGGCTATTGGAGATAACGGCTCAGGAACCTTCAGTTTCACTCTAAATGGGGATGCTAATGATAGTTTGACTATTGGAAATACGACTTCAATCACTCTTCCTGACCCGAACACAGGAACCACAGCCTCTATTCTTTTACCAACACTAACCTTCCAACATAGCGGGGTTCCTTACTCGTTGAATTGGTCTAAATGGGGTGCAGACAAAAAGATGGTATTCGGAGCCTACGCTCACGGGTGGGGTTACAATATCCCTCAGAATACTGTCTCAACCTTATCAGGTGGAAAAAAGGCATTTGGAACAGCAAGCCTTTACGAGGAAAACACTACGATTCATCTAACATGGGGCTCTGAAAAAGACACGAATGGAAAGCAAGATTGTTCTGCGGGTTACAAATGGGACACCACCACGAATAAGTGTGTAAAAGAAGGTTCTGATACTGATGAAGACGAAGACGGACTTGATTTAGAAAAGTATGCTCAATGGGGTCTAATCGGACTAATTGCGATTGGTGCGATTTCCATGTTAGGATAATTAGGACAACGCCATTATTCAAGAGGTGAAACTTGTGAATGTCGTTGATACTTTGCCTGTGGTTATAGTAATAGGAATATCCTTCATCATTTTATTTCACATGGTAATCGAGTCATGGCGGGCTAAAAAAGCCTCAAAGTAAGCCTTAAAATAGTTGAAGTGTCTCTTCTTAGTGAGGTTCAGTTTACTTGCTCTTGGTTTCGGCTTTGCGTTTGTGTTCAGTGTCCTCACCCTTACATTCAAATAGTCCTTCCGAGAAATACGGTTGGCTATCCGTTTAGGCGGTGTGCCTCCAATTCACTACATCCAATCCTCTAAAGAGGTCTGTTCACCCTTATCTTTCAATCCAAACATATCTCTCGTCCATTCTTTGAATTGATAGTATTTCTGTTCGTTATAGGTTGAGCAACCGTAAGTGCGAATCAAATGTTCGATGAGGTTTTCATATTTCATTACACTACCTGCGTAAACAGTTTGAATAATTTTACCGTCACATTTCACATCAACTAAAAGAGTAAATGCACATTTTTCACAAGTTTCAGGCAGTTTACCTGTTTTACTATGTGAGCGGTTATGATGACCACATTTCCTACAAAAAGGGGATGCCTCTTGTTTCACGATTTCTCGACAAGTTTTAGCAAGAGGAGGTCTACGATAAGAGTGATTACACTTCACACACCTGACCTTTTGTTGCCCGAAAGCACGAATGTTACCTCGTAAATCACGCAGTAAATGTCTATCCAATAAACGGCTTGATTGGTCTACATTATCCACACCCCTCAAAATCTCTCCTAAGCGGAATTGAGCGTCTACCTTTTCTCTCATGTTTTTCAAATCAGTATACGGATTCACCTTTAGACCTGCTCCTATATCACTCATATCATGGGTGTAACCGATACCTTCAAACTGACCTTCGGTTCCGAGCCTGTCTTCAACAAACTCTGAATCTAAATCCTTTGGATTAACTGCATCCCATGTTCTTTCATAATCTGTCGTAGTGTAGAACCACGCTGAATCCACATTCAAGGCTTCTTTATCAATTTCCGCAGGATTTATCTGTGTGGTTAAAATCAATGGAGCATCCATTTGCCCTCCTCTGTGTTCAGAAAGGAAGTTACGACTAAAATTCAAAATACAATCTAAAAGCAGAATAATGGAATCAATATCTCCATCACTGTTTCTTCTTCGCCCTGCAATAGAGAAAGGATGGAAATAGCCTCCCTTAATATCAGAAAATCCAATCAACCTACAAAGAATCGCTCCTGATGTGTGTGGTGCTAAGGTGGCGAACAAATGACCAATAAGTTGTTCAGGTTTTTCCAATGCGTAAAACGGTTTCTCCTCGTATAGCCGAGTCAAAATATCATCCACACAGTTAGCGGTTCGGAACAAAATATCTTTTAGGGATGAGGGGGCAACGAAATCTTGTGACCTTAATTCGCACATCTGAGTATCGGAACGCAATTCTTCTCCGTGGCAATCATGCGTGTAGCCAAGTTGATGTGCCTTTTCAAGAGTGAGTCCGATTTCTTTAGGTGTGAAGTGCGTTAAAGTCATATCTACCATATCGAATCTAACCGTGCCGTCACGGAAGACGGATAATCCATGCTTGTGTCTCAGCATAGCCTTCGCAGGATGCTCAGGTATCTTTTCCTTAGAAGTCAGTCCTTTTACTCCTTTTACACCTCTATCCCCATAACCTGCTATTTGATACCCTTTAGACCACATATCTGTGAAATCTACTTCAGGCCATTCATCCTTTGGTGTTCGATAGGAAGGGGTAAAGGCGAAAGTGGTTTCCGTTCCATGCTTCGGACACACTTGCTCCGTAGTAAATCCTCTTGGAACACTTGCGTTACCTGAATTAACTTCTGCTTGAATCTGTTCAGGATTGATAGCGTAGTTTAGACATTCAGAACAAAATCTCCATCCCACCTGTAAAGATTTTTTTCCTTGTCCTGCCGCTTCTTTTAGAGAACGAGATTTCAAATCATGCCCGACAGGAATCAAACCGTGAATTGGAGGTTTCATTTCTCTGATAGCCACTTTCTCAGGTTTAGCCATTCGGGTTCCTATTCTAAAAGTGACTCTTGGCCTGACTTCATAGGAAGAGAGTGCGTTGATTAAATCTAATCCGTTAGTAAACTCCTCAGTAGAACCTTCGTATTTCACCCCTGCGAGGTAGTTGTTGAGGTATACTGCCGCTTTCTCACCGTAAAGGGTGCGGTTTTTATCCACATTTATGTTTAATTGGTATATGGTTTCTAAGGCTGATTCGCTAACTGTGGCTTCGTTATTACAAAGGTCAATAGTGGTTTCTTTGAAACAACGGAGTAATTCATCGGCTGTTACATCTGAAAAGTGGGCGACATAATCAGGAGCCATAGGGATTTTATGTGTTGAAGATTGTTCTAATGCTTCATCGAAATCATTCGGATAAGATAACGATTTCTCTTTTAGGACTTCTTTGTGCCAATCTTCGTTGTATGGACTCGGCATCAGATTGTGATTGTTTTCCTTAAACTCTCCAAACGGAATCAACATCTCTCCTATGTCCCATACTTGTTCCACTTTTCCTGTAAACAAGATATTTTCACCTTCAAGAGCCTGAATTAACTCGTTTTCATCATTGAAACGGCAAGCCGAGCCGTCTTTGAATTGGATATACGGTCCTTCGATAGAATCACATGGAGAGACAACTGTGGCTTTACCTGGTCTTTCCACCTTCATTTGCGTAGCAGCAATAATAAATCCTCCTGTCGCTCTCATAGACGCAGGATGGATTGATGTAGCAGCGAGTCCTGCGGCACGACTCCTTCCATAGCGTAGACGAAAGCCTCCTTTAGCCATTGGTTGGGAAATTGTCGGCCTACCTGCAACAGCATCGGAAATGTATTTGTCTTTCGGTTTGAATGTGACTTTCTCATCGGTTTCCTTTGTAGATGTGCAGTAGTGTTCAAGGAAACTCCATCCATCGAGTTGAAGTTGGTCTGTGTATTTTTTCAATTTAGGTGCTTTCAACAGCATCCCTTCACACATCACAAGAAGCATTCCTTCTCGGACTCGATTATCTTTTACTCGTTCTAAATCACGCCCACCTGAAACCTCTTTTCCAACACCTTCACCTGTAATGTAAACAGGCACTTCTTGGCATATTGACCTCATTTCATCAGCCGCAGGTTTGTATTGGAGATTGTGATACAACATTACCTCTTCGATATACCGTTCAACCTCGGCAGATTCCATTATAGGAACACTAAGTCCGAAATCTCTCCTCAAGTAATCAGCCAAAAGAACAGATAATGCTTGACCTGTTCCTCCTGCTGAACGAATCGGACCTGCGAAGTTGATAGCAAGACATTTAGAACCGTCTTTGTTTTTCAAGATGTGGCAATCCACAACGCCTTCCAAAGGAGCCACAAGAATCCCTTCCGTGACGACAGCCAAACCTGCACACACACCATGATATATGGCTACTCCAATATCAATATCCGTGCTATTCCCTTTTACATTGTTGAAGCGAACCTCTAAATCTTCCGCACTCAACGAGTAATCATCAACAATCGTTTCACGACAAACGAGCCGAGCGATGTCTATGGCGACTAATTCACGGTTGCCATCGTGTTTATCGTTCAAATGTCTAATTTGTTCAGCCGTTTGCCTCCCCTCTAAGAACGAGAGTAATTGTTGAACACGGGAAGCCATATCTTTCGCTTGAGGTATTTCGACCCTCATTCTTGAATCGTGACCTTTTTTCCTACACGCTTCTGCAAGAGTGTAAATATCATCCACATCACTTTGTAAACTATCCAAATAATCGGATTGTGAAGTAGACATAGAAACATTCGTCATACTTCTATGTAGGACACCATGTATTTAATTCTGTCGTATCTCTACATTGTAACCATCTGAAAGCAGGATTTCTTTGGCTCTGCGGATTTGGTTGCCTTGAAGCACGATACAGTCGTCTTTAATCGTCCCACCTGTTGCACATTTCGACTTCAATTTTTTAGCAATCTTTTTCATATCGCTACCTTTCTCAAATCCTTTTACGAGAGTAACCTTTTTGCCGAATCTTCGGACTTCCGTAGAAACAAATAATCGAGAGGCTTCAACATTAAGTTGGTCAAGGATGTCGCCCATACTATCAGGCACAAAACTGTCTAAGTCGTCTTTCCAACTCATCGGCTCACACACATTTCACTTTTCAACTATTTGACTGTTCTCAACGACACTCTTCTTCGTCCTTTACATTTACTCTGTAAGGGATTTTCATAGGAGTTTTTGGATAGTATTCCGCATAACCCTTTTTCAAAACGATGATTTGGAATTTTCCGATAGGTTGGAAATACTTTTTAGCGGCCTCTTTCATGGGTAGCAAGCCCACAGGTCGTGGACTCATATTATCATCTACACCCCAATTGTAATCATCATCGAATTGTAAGTCGTATCTTTGGAATATGTTCTCTAAAGGAGAAATTAAGGTATCATTAGGGTTGGTTCCTCGGCCTGTTGAAAGAATATCTTGAGCGATACGAGGGTCTGTGTTAAAAGAAGTAACCATTGTGGGATTCGTCAGAGAAGGGGTTTCCAATCGGTCTTTTAGCATTTGGAAAATCTTGGGAGCATGGCATTCACCAACATCGAGCGCATCAAGAGTGGATTTGAATTTATCGAAATCAATCTGCCACCATATTTCAGCGTAGTCCTTGTCTAAGTTTTTATCAGTAGCCTTGTTTGGAGATACTTGATTTCTACCAAGTGTGTTTCCATTGAATCCCGTCATGGTTCCGTAAACTACAAGACGATGAGTGTAAATAGGTAAGAATTGAGCCTTCCATCTACCCTTGACCTTTTTGATAATGTTCACTCCATCGTGTTTTACCTTCGACATGGTTCGGACAGTTGTTTTCAATTCTCTTGCTGCCGCAGAAGCCGACTTTCCTTTCGACATAGCCCAAATGAAATCAATTTTTTTCTGCAACGGCATCCTACGGATGAAAACCTGACCTCTCGGCCCTCGCCTAACGGTTCTAATCCCTTCTCTTTGAAGATACCTGTAAACGGTTCTTCTGTCCGTGCCAACCATTTTAGCCGCTCTATCCACTCCTATTCCTCTTCTTTCCATAAGAGCAAGTGCCTTTTTCACACGACCTATAACAGCAGGTGATTGTTTCGGAATATCCTCAATGCCGATTTGAAATGATTTTCCCGCTCCTGAGCGCACAATTCTTTTACCTTGTTCTTGAAGGTATCTGTAAACCGTTCTTCGGTCTGTTCCTACGGACTTTGCAGCCGCATCAACACCCATATTTTGGTCTTTAATGAGTTTGATGGCCTGTAAGACCCTTTTTACAGCCTGTTCATCCATCTCCCATTACTCCTGCCATGAAACATATAACCCTTCCCTCGCCATAGGGGTCAATCAAGAGGATGACGAATGTTTTTATCTCCTAATGTCCAACGGAGTGTTTTCACCACACCTTGTAATGCTTTGAAGTTGCGAGCGTGATACATACACTTTTTTGACCTTTTAGGGTATTTGTGCATTTCCACTTCATGGTAATTCATTGTCCTTTCGGCCTTGTCGAGCATATCCTCAATTTCTTCCCATGTTCGGTCATAAGTGAAATGCTCAGAATCTTGATGGTCGGACAGTAATTTACCCATGTTATCACAACCCTATCTGACCCACATAGTATTTAACTTTCTCCTCTATTTGAATCTTAATCTTTTGATTCAAGAGATTCCAAGAGAGCGTCACTAATTGTATCACCATCACCTTCTGTAATCAACTTCTCAGAAGATAGATTCCATCCATCCGAGATTTCGTTAGTAATAGCAAAACTTGTTTGCTCAGGTGCTTCATCTGAACAAGTTATCCACACATCACCCACTTCTTGCAGATATTGTTTATCTTTCAATTCTCTCAGACAAGAGGTGACGGTATTTAGTTTCACCTTGAGTATCTGTGAGAGTGTGGCGGCATCTACCGCCCCTCTTTCTTTGACTTCCAAATAGATGCTACGCAAAAGAGGACTTAAATCAAGGTTCAAATCTTGAAGGTCGAAGTGGGCTGAGAGAGTTTTCAACGAATGAAGAACGGCTGAATAAGATTGTCGAATATCCTCGTTTGTAATTTCTACTCGACCATTCAAGCGAGCAAAAGAACGACAAAGATTAGCAAACTCTGACCACTTACGATTATCAGGCATTCCTCTTGCGTGGAAAGCATCTTGAAACTCTTGTTTACTTTTCAGAGTATCGAATACGGTTTTCACTAAACCGTAGGAGTCGTATACCTTCACAGGAAGTTTGGAAACATACCTCAAGTATTCTTTGAAAAAGGCTTGCCACAGTTTCAAATCTCCTTTGACGCCACCATAATCATCCATGTTTTTGATGATGATTTCATCAACTAAATCTTGTTTACTTTCTTCAGACAGTTTCAATTGGGTGTAGATTAAGGTTAAACGAGAGATGATTTGTGGGGTGTATCTTCCAAAGGCTTCCATCATTTCTCTTTTAGACGACTTACCTTCAGTGTAATTATGAGGAGGGTTTCCCATCATCAAGATATTCACACAAGTCGGTTTGCGAATATCTAATTTTCCTTTTGTAAGTTGAACATAGCCGTTAGCCATAGCACCCAACATTTCACCAAAAACAGTATCTTTCCATAATTGAAACTCCGAGATAGCCAATCTCTCGTTATTCATCTTGGGTAAAAGACCTACATCTACTGAACCTAAATCATCGCCCGACATAGCACCTACTAAACCAGGTATTGTAGTCATCTGTCCTGAAGAGGCCACACCACAAGGAACAAGAGGTTGAATGACTTTTTCAACAAGAGTGTCCTTTCCTTCTCCATGCGAAGTAATGATACCTATGTGTATCAATTCATCTTTTTTGAATGGTGAAAGGCAAAACAATAAGATGGCTTTCTTGATGTAATCAGGAGCGTAAAACTTATCCCACAAAGTATTCATCATTAAATCTAATGGAGTTATCTCAGCCTTCTTACACTTCCTCAAAAAGGTATCGAATTGTTTAGAGGTTAGATGAGATTGTTTAGAATCTTCATCACAGGTGATAGTGTCTACAATAAATAGTCGCTTTGTTTTGTAGGATTGAAAACGACCTTTTACACGGAGCCTTTGACCGTCATACTGTGCCTGAGATAACAAATCAAGAGCGTTCTTGAATTGCTCAGGGTCATCCCAACCACCTTTCAGTTGTTTATCGGTTCCGTTATGAATAGCACAAGGAGCCGCTCTTTGACCGTCACCAATAGCAAACTCAACAATAACACTATCAGAAGGAGAAACAGGTTCGTTTTTCGTCTTCTTAGGTTTAGCCATAGGATTGATAGACAACCTGATAACAAAGCCTGAACCTTCGACTTCTTCACCCGTTACAGACGACAAGAAAACTTCAGACATACCTTGTTCAAGAGTGGGAAAACCTTCGACCTGCTTTTCGACCCAATTCCGAATATCAGTAGGAATTTTGGCAGACATTTGGGAACCCTCAATTACATAGAGTGGCATTCAGTATTTATTGGTATGGATTTTGAAAGGGAGATTTTACTTGGAAAAACGACCCCCTGCGAGGTGAAATAGTGTGTTGAAAATAAAAAAAAGGTGAGGCTCCCTGTGAGAGCCCCACCAAAGTTGGTTCTTTTGTTGGTTGTTGCATACTTTTGGACATTCATCACAGGTTAGTGTCCTCAATGCGGTGGTTCACAGGGGTTTCCCCTCTGTTCACCATAGGTTCCTCTTTGTTCTCACGCTGATTCGCCCTTAGGTGCTGATACCCACATATAGTGGATAAGAGTATCTTCTCATCTTAGGTGCTAATGGCTTCGCCAATGCTAATCCTAACCCTCATATAGAGGGTGTCCGATGAGGAGGGGTATGCCCTCACTCTTCAGCCACAACTTCCTGAAGTTGGTCTTCAGGAACAGGAGGGACTTCAACAGCCTCACCTGTGTTTGTGATTTGAAGGGACAGGACATTGTATTCATTTCCTGCCTTACTCATCTTCTTGTGACGGACAAATTCAATCTCAAGAGGGAAGGAAGCACCGTTGCCGATAGCCGCATCCACGGACTTCTTCAATCTTTCCTGCTCAAAAGTGTTGGAAACCCACCATGTAAGGCGTCTTCCGTCATCAAGGCGAGCAAGAGTTACAGCAGTAGAGTCGTTGTAACCCTTTTGGGAAGGAATGTCGTAGTTTGGTGTTCGGACAATAGCAAGGTTGTTGTAGTAGTGACCCATTTCCGCATCGAAGCGGTCAGTAACCACTCTCATTTGAGGGCGGTCACTCTTCTGTGCTTCCACTCTCTCAAGGAAAGCGGTTGCTTCGTCAGTCATTACTACGGGCTCTGCGTTTACATCATCATTCTTTGGCATTCTAATCATCTCCATTTTTGCGTTCTTCGCTAATCTTACCTTCTGCCAACTATGGTATAAACTTTCGCAATTGCTCTAAAGACAACTAAGTTATCTCTTATAGTTACGCCCGTGCGAGTGTGCGTGTTTTGGGTATCAGAGTAGAGTAGAGTTAAATACAGCGTAAGAGTAGTAGAAGTATGCTAACTTACGGGATTCTCGTTAAGGATGAGTTAGATTATCTTCAACAACTGCTCCCTCGGCTTATAGAGAATAAGCATAAGGCAGACAAGATTATGGTTTTGGTGGATGAAGTTAAAACACCTGATGAGGTTTTGAATTATTTGTCGGATTTCTCGCAGGTGCGTGTTGAGGCTTTCCGCTTTCAACGAGATTTTTCTGCTATGCGAAATTACTTCAAAGAGTTATGTGAAACTCAATGGATGTTTCAAATAGATTGTGACGAGTTACCGTCAATCCATTTGATAAGGTCACTTAACGATATTCTTTTGCATATAGGTAACGAGGTAGATGCAATTGCGTTGCCCCGAATAAACACTTATGAAGGGCTGACCGAAGAGTATATTGAAGAAGAGTATTTACAGGTGGTGAGAAACGACAGAGATTGGTATTTTTGGCCTGATTATCAATATCGTTTGTGTAGGTGTGTAAAGGCGGTTGCGTGGAAAGGCGATATACATGAAACATTAACAGGGTTTCGGGACACTTTGCTGTTGCCACAAGAAGAAGATTACGCTATTCTGCATCACAAAACATTCTCACGGCAACAAAGCCAAACTGAGTTTTATCGCACATTTGAAAACCATGTTAAGTTGGAAACCACGCTGAAGGAGAAGCGAAAACATTTCTCAAAGCAATTAGAAGCCTTGAGGGAACGCTTCGGTATACAATAGTCCATAGGCTAAAATAGTCGGGCGACATAATCATTGTAGGTGTCCTCATGGTTAGCAATCCGTTACCCCCTGTTATTCAACATTCAGTCCACGCTTTACTGAAGAGGGCTGAGTCACTTGATAGCAATTTTTCCGAGGAAAGAGCGAAGGAAATAGAAGATATGATTGTTCATCTTCACGCTTACTTGACCTCGGATGAAGAGCCGTGGCCCGATTATCGTAAAAGTGTGCCGTGGGATTTAGTAAACCGTGAGTTTTCCAATCGCATTACACAGTGGAAGCGTGAAGAGCAAAATCTCAACCCGTATACAGGTAATCCAATTCAACAAATCAAGAGTATCTTAGCAGATGCAAGTTTTCACCCTACTATTCTTGAAAACAATGAAGGAGTGACCTTTATCGGTAATCCTAAAAAGGCGGCTGAGAATGTTGAAGCACACATAGAGAGCAATCCTTTCAGTATTGTTAAAAACCATAATGGAGGTGTTTTCCTCCGACTCGGTAGTAACTTTACAAGCATGAAACCCTCTTATTCTAAAGGTGGAACCGCCATCTATGAGGCTGAACAGTTTGATGCTGTTATCAGCGATGTAGCGCATAAAAATCCTGCATTCAAACAATTTTTGACTGAGAGTTTAGGTAGTTTACAGACCTTTGCTACTGAAGATTTTGCTGCACCCGATTTTAGTGGTATCAAAACCACGAATACAGAGAATGCGAACATTATAGGCGGTTCTACTACTTCACAAACACAAAGCCCTGCTCCGAGCGGAAGTGAAACTTCTGATTCTAAGGAGTGTATGATTCCCAATGATTTCCTGAAAATCGTTACTTCTAATTTACATCTTTTACCTCCTGAAGTTGATACTTTAATCACCAACGAAATCGTTAAGATAGAGTGTCCGAGGGACGACCCTGACCCTGACCCACAACCACCTAAATGCCGTCCTGTTCTGAAAAGAGAACCTCCTGATGCACGGATGACTCGTATTGATGCTTACAATGCAGTTGATTCAAGTCGCCCTAATGGAGATGGTTTTGGATGGTCTATTGTTGGGCTCGCTGAGGAACAAGGTCTGTTTGGTCGGACAAGCACTGTTAAAGATGTGTTCAAAATCGCTTCAGGTCAAGCAAGTGTGCGAAAGGTGGCTGAAGTCCCTGCCGCTCCTGAAGGATGGGTTATGAATGAAACTCTTCCAATTTCTTGCGCTAATTTGGGAGGAGGGAAACTACTTCGGATTCCGTCTGTTTCAGCAGATGCGTTACCCGCCACAGCAAACTTTATCGGAGGTAAACAAGATGTTTCACCACCTGAAGATGTTCATTACTACAAAGATGGTGCTGATACGCTCTACATAGAAGTCCGAGATTACAACCCTTCTCTTCATGCTTCTATGTCGTTCACAGTTGGAATTACACATCCACCTTTCGACATGATTACTGATATTAGTAAATTGTTTGCTATCAATATGACTTTTGGAGATTATGTTGCAGGAACAGGTAAACAATTCGTTCACAATCCTGCGGAAAGTGAGATTCTTCAAGGTAAAGGATTGGCCGATGCCGACAAGGTTCTCGCCAAGTTATCCGTTACGGCTGACTCTCCCATTGGTGAAACACTTGAAACGATGTATGATTGGTTATGGAATTGGATTTGTGAGGAAATCCCAAGAGGAAATCCAAGTATGATTGATGCCTACTTGATGACGAATGCAGGTGCTTGTCGCCACAGAACCTACATTATGTTCCTTGCTTTGAATCGTTTAGGACTTCCTTGCCGATTCTTAGGTTCTACTTGCCACGCATGGGCTGAGATATGGAATCCTGATACAGGTTCTTGGTTTCAAATGGATTTGAATGGTTGTGATGGCGACCCTGATGGATGCCCACCATGCACCATTAAAAATCCGTGGTGGGGGTTGCGAGAAAAATGCTGTCCCGAAGGATATGACTTTAACGAATCGGGAGAATGTGTAGCAGAAGACGGAAGTGGAGATACCGAAGATGCGATTGATTGTCCTAAATGTATCGCTCGCAAATGTCCTCCCGACTACTATTGTGACCCTCGATACGGTAAGTGTATTCCTAATTGCGAAAAGTTGTATGGCTTAGATTACATTTATGTCGGTAAAAGAGATGAATGTGTGAATTGTGCGGATGAAGACAAAGTTTATGATTACTTAACCGATGATTGTGAGTGTCCTGATTGTCTTGAAGGCTTTTACTTAGATGCGACAGGACACTGTATTGATGAAGATGGCAACCTCAGTGATGCTGCGCCCGCAGGACTCTACAAAGACCGCACAACTGATACTTGTTTACCAAAAGACGATTGTGATGACTTAATGCCAGGTGCGGTATTCAATGAGATTACAGGACGCTGTGAGTGTATGCCTGAAACTGACGAATGGGGTAATGTTGTTCAAGTGAAGAGATGGTCTGATATTGAAGGCAGATGTGTAGATGATGATGATGAGGATTGTCCTGAAGGTCAAATGATGATTTATGATGCTTCCACAGGAAATTATCGTTGTGTGGATATTCCTGATGATGTGCCATTACCGAAGCCTATCCCTCGACCTGACCCTCTCGACCCTGACGGTATAGAAAAGGAAGATGAGGAAGAGGAAGCGGAAGATTTGATATTTGAAGATGATGTAGTGGTCTTGAAATTAGAAAGATGGGTTAATTTCAAAAATGGAGATATATCCGACACAGACCCACAAAAAGAAGATTTCAAACGGATTCAAACTAAACAATGCCGTTTACAAGGGCGGAATAAAGAAGGAAAGGTTCACAAGACGGTTTACAATGTCTTCGGTGACTTGCATGATTTGTATGGAAAATGGATGAAAAGGGATTTGGATAGAGAGTTAGTTATGGCCGTTCCTCCTAACAGTGATGCTAACCCTGAGTATGTAATCTATTTGGTGGCGTTAAGTGAGAGGCTTGAAGAGGCGAAAGCCCATGTTGAATTATGGAAAACGAGTTTACTCGATGCCAAAGATGGTATTTTCGGAGTCCGAATTGAAGAGGTTCCACAAGAGTATGATGTTGATGGAATCACGGGCGTTTTGTATGCTGTTATCCAAGAGTGATTGCGGCAAGCCTTCTTATAGTCAATCAACAGAATAGGTTTATGACCTCTCCGTGGCTAACTGAATGGAACAAATTTACCCCTCAGGCTATCGAGGAAATCAAGAAACATAATGACGACACCCATCTTGAAAAGGAATGGATGAGTTATGTGTATGAAAAAAACGGAAGATACTACATTGGTAAAGCAAGTATGGGTGAAGAATCTGCTATTTCCATTATTCCTGCGGAAAAAACTGCGGTGGATGCCGCTACCAAAGGTTTAACACCAAAACAAAAAAAGTGGACTATACACGGACACCCTCTAAAAGATGGCGAAATCTATAATGGAAGACAGTATTTTTCTTCGGTTGATTTGATTGATGAATTTTTAGAAGTCCGTGATAGTGATAAAAATGGAGGTCGTAGTCGTATTGTTCAGTTTATTGTTTTCCCTCACGAACAGGAAGAAAATGGAGAAACTGTTCTACATAATCGTGTTAGAGTTTTGATATTCCCTGATTCAGCGACCATCGTGAAGGCTCTGAAACAGTCAAACCCTTCTATTGACCCCTACGAGGTTACAAGAGAAAACGGAATGAATAAATCGGATGAAAACGGGACTACGATGAACGATATGAATTTAGATTGGTTTAAGTTTCAAGAGGCTTTGGGCGATATGGGTTATATGGGAATTGTAGATATTGAGGGTAAGGGTGGAGAACATCATCATCCTCTCAGTGCGGAATCCTTCTTCGATGGATTTAACGGTTTACAAAAGTATGGAATGCTCGCTATTGCTTTCGGTGTCGGATTCTACGCTTGGGGTGAATTGACTAAGCGAATGCGTTCATAGATTTGAGGTATCGCTTGAATCAATTCTTCTACTGATGCGTTTTTGAATGTGTAGTCCCATTCGTAAGAGTAATCATCAAGAGCAGTTTCCGATATTTCAAAACGGTTATTCCAATGATTTTCCCAATCGGAACCGTAAACCTCTTTTACTCGCTTTAGGCGTTCTTCTTCATCAACTTCAAGACGAATTGTTACCCATCCATCTTCTTTTAACCCATTGACTTCGTTTGGAAATCGCACATCGTCACAAATAGCACAACCAATCATGCTATCTCCATCTGTTTCGGCTAACTCGTCTTGAATCTCGGCATATTCGTTAGCCCGATGGATAAGTAATTTAACCCATACCATAGGGTCTATGTTTCGGAATTGTTGGCCGATTTGTTGTAGCAAAGGGCGGTCTTTGTAATCTTCAGGCATTCCAAAATAGCGATGAGCCACCTCTTTTACAGGGTCGGCTAATGAAAATCTTTGAGCCACTTGTAGAATATCTTGGTCAGCCCCACCTGAACAAACTTCTACATCGTGATATTCTTGAATTAGGTCTAAAAGGGTTGTTTTTCCTGAACACATCTTCCCGCTAATGGCTATTTTGAGCGTCATGGCACTATTCTGTGCCAATTTCCCTAAAAGGCTTGCGTTCTTATAGTCGTCCCGACACATTGTATTCGGTGATAGGATGGATTACTTTTCTACATTCAACCGATTGGCGGAAAAGTCATTAGGTTTTAGCACTGAATCTTTCGCTTCACAAGGAGCAGGGATTCTCTTGACCATCAATCAAGGAGATTCGTGTCCTTCTAATTCTTCTCCTGTTGGCAGTAGTGGGACTCGGTGTAGATGTGATGAAGGTTATCAAGTCAATGCAAATGGTGATGGTTGTGAGGCTATTCCACCACCTCCGCCCCCACCCACATACACATATTTTTGTAAGACATACAGTGCATCTGATTTAGATACATGGGTGATTGACGAATCTATGTGGGATAATCAAACTTCTCAGAATGTTCACAATGGGGCGGTGAGGGCTACTGTGTTTGATTGTTACCATTGGACTCTCGATTCTTCAACGGCTTCAGACCTAAACACAGCGTTGAATAATTCAATTGCATCAAGTGGAGATATTGTGGGAGTGATTTTCTATGAAATCCCATATACCGAATGTGGAGGGACAAGCACTCATAAGACATGGTTACAGAGGAATATCCTTCTCAAGAGAGCGGCTGATGGGACTTACACTCAATTCTCAGGTTCAAGCATAAATTACTTTCAACAAATGTTGATAGGGACTAATGATTCAAGATATGATTGGGCTACCATCCACTCATCGGGGAGATACTTGAGCAGCCTATATCCTGCTTTGCGTATTACAAATGCTCAAAGAAGTAGTATAATCAGTAGCATAGTTTCATACTACGATAGTGTTTTCGGCACACATGAAACTGATGTGGGAACCGATTACGATGACTGTTTCATGCTTAATCAGAGCCCTCCGAGATGGGTCACGGATGAGAGTGGAGGTAACAGAGGTATCGAATGGAGGGAAGCAGCGCAAGAGTGTAAATGTGGGGCGATTGAGGCACTAAAAGTTTCCATAGTTTTTGAAGTATTACAAATAGGTAATCAGCCAAGCACATCAGGACGATTTACTGCTATCACAAATTGTTATCGTAATTGGTCAGACCACACTTCTGAAATCTCTCCTGATTCCAATGGCAATTATGATAAAGCCTCTCTCCTTAGTGAATTGGAAGATTTGAAAACACGAAGTCGAAATTATTTGGCTAATTGTGACCGAGAAAAGATACAAGACACTGAAGAGTTTAGAGAAAGGATGCGAGAAGAGAGTAGGTGTGATTTAGGTTATCAAAAGGGTAACGCTTCATGCCCCGAAAATTCTTACAAACAACTGAGTGGTGGTGGAGTTGCCTTCCTCAAAGGATGGGACACTCAATGTTGGCGTTGTGTATGCACCGAAGGATATGTTTCTTCTAATTATGAGCAAGATACCGATTCCTATATTGTTCCTTTAGACGGAGTATGCACTGAAAAATCTTGTATGGAAAATGCCTTTTATGATGCTTCCCTTGATTCATGTGTTTGTTTATCGGGCTACGAGAAAAATGAAGATGGAACCTTGTGCAATCCTAAAAACTTAACACCGATAGATGGTGAATGCACAGAACATTCTACGCTTGGCGATGATGGCAATTGTTATTGTAATGCAGGGTATATTGCTGACGGGGGTAAATGTGTTGCCACTTCTACCAATGGTGATGAAACATGGGATATTGAATCACACCTAAAAGAATATGGTATGTGGTATGGATTAGGTTTCTTAGGTTTCGTGGCCTTGAAAGCGTTTGGCGGGAAGGGTGAGTAGATGGATTACTTTTCTATTTTCGATAAAAACATGGCGGAAATGTTGGTTTCCCACCACGCATCTGAATCTTCCGCTCCTGACGAATGGGCGTGGGGGTGGAAACCTGCACGAAATAGATACAGCACGGATGCTCGCCCGCAAACATTGAGAGAATATTATGAAATGGATTACAGTAATCCGAACAACCCCTTCAGTAACTTTGTTAAAAGAGGAGAAAATAGTTGGCAAGACGATAATCAACTGAAATTAGAAGATGTATCAGGTGGGGGTGACGGCTCTATGCACATCCGCCCTAAAGAGAAATGGCAAGTCAAAATGAGAGTTACGACTGATAATGAAGAACCAATCGCCACATTAAGTGATGCGAGTGGAGTTACACTCTACGATGCAGCAGGTGACGCCAATTACCCTAACATCTTTTACACACAGGCTAATGATGAGTATGGGGAAACTGAAGGTGAAACATGGGTCATACTTGATGGAGAAGCAGGAGATTACATTTCGATTGATATAGATGGAGAAGAATCGGATATAGGAAATCTTGTTATCAAGGCAGGAGGTCATAGGTTTTCCACTACTGAATATGGACTCATAGACAAGGCAGGATATGAGAATTGGGCTAAAGTTAAATTGATGGGAGTGTATTACAAACCTTCTATTTTTGGCGCAACAGGTGTGATAAAGGAATACGGAAGTTATCAAATAATGCACGATGCAGAAGCCATGCGAATCTACGCTGTGAAAACCGATACAGGTGATGAAGTCGTTTCTACCCTTTATGGAGATAGAAATACGGACGCTGACGCTCTCCTTGAATACACCGAAGGAGTCCTTGATAAGTTGGAAGGTTCGTTATCGAATCAGTATGATGAAGATGGTTGCCCTCCTAACAGTAGTTATGATGCTGAAAAGGAAGAGTGTGTTTGCCATGAAGGTTACATGACGGATTTATTCGGTATGGAGTGCATAGACGCCTCCACTCTTAATCCTGACGCAGAAGAAGAAGCGGGTTGCCCTTCTAATTCTTCTTTAGATTCTGATGGCTTTTGCCATTGTGATGATGGTTACACCTTTAGCAACGGAGTTTGTGTGTTGGATGAAAGAGAGAATAATGAGCCTACTGACTATATGGAAATTGTAGAGAAATACGGTATGTATGCTGTTTTAGGTTTGGGAACCTTGTTAGTTGTATCATTTTTGAACCCGAAAAAGTAATACCAAACCTCTTATAGTCCTACTGACCCATATTTATGATTGCTATGTCTCTTTTGAACACATTACAATTTGAATCTCCTCTTTATCACACCTTCTCCGCAGGTGGTCAAGTGAGTTTAGACCCTGTAAAGAGTGGAGGTCCTATGGACTCTCTTGACCCTGCTGACCCTGCACCTGAGAAAGGAGATTCTTGTTGTTGTGAAGGAGAGCATGGATGTATTCTAAAATATATGTTGGCTAACAATGGAAAGACCCCGCCAAAATGTAGGTGTGGTTACTCACGAAATCCGCAAGAAAAAAGATGTGGTTGTGGAACAAAAGGTTGTCCTTGCGGAGGTGTTTCCGAAGGTTCCCTAAGTGGAGATTGCCCCTGCGGAGGAGAAGGTTGTCCTGAGGGAGAGCCTCCTTGTGATAAAAAGGATGATGGCGGAGAGTTTGATGATGGAAACACAGGAAATGGTGGAACCGAAGAAGAAGAGCCTGAATCCGAAGACGAAGAGCCTGAAACAGAAGATGAAGATTCCGAATCTCTCGATTGTAACATCCAACAGTATGCGTGGGGTGAATGGAGTGACTGTGTTTCCGATGGTGGAAGTGGTGGAATACAGACAAGAGAAAAGGAAGTAACACATAATACGGACGATGTAAGATGCGCTCAAGAAGTGAATGAGTATGCTTCCTCTTTGGTAGACGCATGGAGGAGTGAAGGACGAGATATAGGTAGTGTGGGTTTTTGGCAACCCGATGAAATGTTCGCAAGTGGGAATAAATATTGGCAACGCATTTTTGAGCATAGACCTTGTGAGTTTGTTGAAGAGGATGAAGGCGAGGAAGATGGAGAAGCAGATAATACTGAAGAAGCCGAAGTCCAAGAAAATGAAATTGATGATGGGCGAAATGGTATGGTTATTCAAACTTCAGGTTATGTAGAGCCGACCTGTCCTGAAAACAGTGTGTATGATGAGGATGAAAAGATATGCAAGTGTAAGTTAGGTTATTCTGCTAACGAAGGTTCAAGTGCGTGTGAACGAGATACTTTGGGATTCTTGCTTGAGGCTAAATGGTGGATTCTTGGAGGAGCCGCTCTTTTAGGGGCTTACGGATATAGCCAATCGAGGTGAGTGCCTTGAGTTTGATGTCTCTTTCCCCTTTCGATTTCAATTCACCCTCTTTTAGAACCCATTCTTTTAGAAGTGGGTTTTTAGGTGAAAGTTTTTTCGCCACACAGGGGGCGACCCTTCGTGATAAATGTGATTTCGTTATCCGAGACAGACATAACCGAATCGTGAAGAATGCGAGATACTTTTTGGCTGCGGATGGTTCAGCGATTGACGATTATCAATTGTTTTTAGAAGGAGTCGGTGAATCTTCAAGAGGTTGTTACTATACAGAAGATTGGTCTGATGACGCTGTTATGTGGAAAGAAGGAGGGCGATTAGTAGTAGAAACTCCTGACGGTGGGCGATATGAACAGAATAGAGGAGAAACAAATCTTGCGTTTGAAGAACGGATAGATGGAGAAATCGCTATGGATTATAGCCGAATCCGCAAATACCTTCCCAATGAACCGTGTTCCCTCCCTAATTCACACAAAGTTTACCAATGTCGGTGTAATGGTTTACAACAAGGTAGTGGTAATCAAGCCGCTTTGAGTGAAGACAGTAGTGGGTGTGAGTGTTCCGCAGGATATGAGCGATGCACCGATGCAGAGCCTATACAAGGCGAAGCCCCGTGTCTTACTCCTTCTCAGTGTTCCAAGATTACTTCGTGTAAAAACTTAGTTGCCAATGTCGCAAACATGGAATGGTCTACCGATAAAATGGATTGTGATTGTAAAGATGGCTACTCCTTCGACAAAAACCTTAACGAGTGTGTAGACGAGCAAGGAGAGGTGGAGAATCCTCTATGGAAATTCGTAAAAGATAATTCCTATTTGTTGATTGGTGTGGGTGTAGTATTTGGATTAGGTTCTGCGTTGCGTTGATATAGTCGTGCTGATTCATAGATTTGGTTACTATGTCGTGGATAGGTTCATCTCCATTGGATTATCGGGCTCTTGATTTCTCGTCTGAAAGTTGTGAAGATTATCCTCATGGTTGTGATGAAAATGGCGACCCTTGTGTGATAATAAAAACATTCCCCGAAGGCGAGGGAGGTTCAGATGTATGGGCGGTGGCTGACCAATGGGGAGATTGTTGTCTAATGATGGGTCGGACTATGGTGGTTGGGTCAAATGGAGAAGTAACTTGGGAAGGAGAGCATTGGACTACTAAAGAAGAAGCGATTGCAGCCTATGGTAGGTCGGCAGCGCATTATGTTGTTGAAGGTGTCGAAGCCGATTGCCATTATTTAGAGTGGTCGGATTGGAGTGAGTGGTCTGAATGGGAAGAAGAAGTAATCAATAACGCTACTCTATTGGTCCGATTCAGAAGCCGAAAAAGAGAACAGATAGGGCCTTACTGTGGAGGTGCGGCTTGTGAAGGTGAAGGGACTTTCGTAGGAGAAGCGGATGGTCGAGTATTTGAAATCGAAGAGGAAAAGGAAACCAAACAGCCTGAGGTGAATCCAAGCACTTCGGGACAATCTTCGGCTCCTTCAGTTTGCACTGATGAAAACGCTACTCTGAATGACGACACAGGAGAATGTGATTGTAACATCGGTTACACGATGAACGAAGAAACTCAAGTTTGTGACTTGAATCTTATTGGCAAAATGATAGAAAATAAGTGGGTTATCGGACTTGGTGTAATCGGGTTGTTTGCCGCTACGCAGATGAGTAAAGGTTCAGGAACCACTATCACACTTAGTTGAAATTAGCGTGGTAATCTTTTGCCAACACACCTAACTTGCGATAGTATTTTGAAGTGTGCCATTTCCACGGTGTTTTTCGGTATTCGTCTTTCATACGATAAGTAAACGGCTCGGATTCTTTATTCACTTCAACCATAGGGCTACTTGAAATACGAGTGGCTATTCTCATAGGTGTTAAATCAACTTTTTTGCTTTTCAGCCTTTCTCTGATTTGGTCTGCACTAAGGAAATTCATCTCGGATGATAACACATACAAAGTAGTCCAAAGGTAGCGGTCTTTTCTAACTGCGAAGGCGCATTGTTGATTACAGAATATATTGGTTTCACTGTGTCGTCCTTTTAGAGTATCGAAATCCTTTTGGCAATAAGCACATTGTAATTTCAAAGTGGCTCGTTGTGTTTGAGCCTTCCCCATACAAGATTTGTTACAGTAGATATTCTGCCCTTCAGTTACTTCTTTCAAACCTCTTTTTTTCAAATCAATAGAGTTTCCACAGAATGTGCAAGGAGCCTCCATTGTATAAGAGCGTTGCGTCATACCTTAATATCTTGCCAATTAGCACATATATCCTCTATCGTTGTGATAAAGGTGTGCAAGGGGATTGCGTCTTCTTGTCTTACACACGGGTTGCCCGTTTTTGAATTGGAAAAACAGGAAATAGGACAAAACGACCATTTTTCTCCTTTTCCTCCTACTTTGCGGAAAGCGTAAACCGTTTCCACACCGAAATCCGTAAAAACATCTTGATAGGATTGTAATTGTTCTCGTTCTCTCTCGTTAGGATAAAAGGGGAAAGGTTCGTTTTTCGATTTAACTTCAAAGCGGATTCCGCAGAACATTATCGGACTAACATCTAACGATTTGAACATCAACACATCCACACCATCGCTATGTGCGCCCCTGTGTCCGAACCACTCCGAGCCTAAAGCCTCTTTTAGAACCTTAATCAATTCTCGCTCGTAACGGGTTCTTCTGCGATTTCTCATACGCTTATTTTACACGGTTAGTATTTATCTCATGGCATCAAGGATATACGGTGGAACCAATCTTTCGATATTACGGGTTCTGAACCAATGTCCGAAGTGTGCATCTACGATGTATACATGACCCCAATCATCTTTTGAACGCATGGCTCTTCCGTATTGTTGTAAAAGTGTTCGCACAGTATAGGTTTGATACCATGTTTCGTTATGTTTCATCTTCAGTTTTACTTTGGTATCACCGAGAGACAGGAACGGGAGTTTACAGATAATTACAAAGCGAATATCTTCATTATCATACCCTTGATTTGCATAAGTGCTAATCAATATCCCATCTCCATCTCCTTCCTTGAAATCGTTGAGAACCGATTCTCGCTCGGAAGGATTCTTGGTGTGTTGAATTAAACGAGCGGCTACTTCAGGGTGGTCATCCGACAAAATATCTACAACCGAGGACTCAATCCCGTCTGTGTAAGGCAAGATAAGTCCTTTATGGCCTTTGTAGTGGTCGGCAATTTTCGCTACGGCATCAGCAGTTTTCTTCAAATCAGAAAATTGAATACCTTGTGCGTCTTTATTCCAAATCATTAAGCCCCCTTTCTGCGATAGGGCGAGTGGGCGTTTTTGGGATGGGAAAGTGGATTCACAGACCCTTAAAAATACGGTTTCTTCTGCTGAAAGCCCTAATTCTTCCATAAACACTTCGGGAGAAATAATGGTTCCCGACATGAAAACTCTCTGATTGCCGAGAGAAAGGAAACAATCTTCGGCATATTTAGATACTGATAGTGGTTCTACTCGTAACACATTTTTTACATCGTCATCATCGAATTGATAAACCCATCTTTTCCAATTCGTTTGTAATTCCGACATCATCATGTAGGAATGTTGGACGAAGGCTTTTGCGTCACCCATCTCATCGGGTTTGTAGGTTCGGTGCTTGATATTGGTTTCCACTTCTTTTACCAACGCTCGTAGCATTAAAAGAATCTTGATGCAATCTGAGCGTCTTTGGTCATCAGGAGTTTCCACTCTCATAGATTTGATACTTGGGAAATCGTGGTCTTTTCGACTCGCATTCAATTCCTTTTGAGAAGGTTTTTTCCCATAAAGGAGCCGAGCAATTCTTTTACGGCTCAGAGAAAAGCCACAAAACTTCTCGATTATCGAGGCTGCGGTATGTGCTTCATCAACTACGAGTAGAGGCCGAGTGGGTAAAACGGGTTTTCCGAATAATCTCATAGCAGTAAGATAAGTGGTGTTGCCGATAAACCAACGGTTTTTCAAGGCTTCGGCATAGGCGTTGTAGTAAGAGCAAGGTGTCTCATAAGGATTGCCACTAATTATCTCTTCTAAATCTTCCTTTTTCAAAGCATGAGGGCAATCAAAACCCTCTACAACACGACAAGGTGCGTTGGAAGCGTTACACCCTGATAAATCTAATTCTGCTAAATCGGCCTCGTCTAATGCACAAGAGTAGTTTCCTCTACCCATAGCGGAAGCCATGAAAGGATGGTCGTTCACATATTGTGTTTGAAGACCTTTTAGAGGTGTAGAAATATAGGCTTGAGTATCGAAAACGAGAGGAAGCCAATACGAGAGTGCAGATTTACCTGAGCCTGTGGGACACTCCACTATGATGTTCTTGTAACCTTCTTGGAGTTTTTCCGATATTAGTGGTAAAAGGTGTTGTTGTTCCATACGAGCATGGTCATAAGGGCCACCATTCTGTAAAATATCTTCGTAACCGTCCCACCCCTCACTCGGTTCAGAGGGCTTAACTTCTATCACTTCGTAACCTTTTTTCGTAGTAGTTGAAGGCAGGGTAAATCCTTGAAGAGTATTCCCCCCACCCTTCACACTTAAATGTTCAATGGTATTCTTTTCAAAATCATCCTCATAATCGGTTTCCGTTTCCGATTCAATTTGACCTAATCGTTCTCCATCTACCAATAAAGTAAGGCGGTTTTTCATACAATAAGACATCAAGCGAGGTAAAAGGGGTGAGCCGACACGATATTTCCCCTTCCAAGATTCTCCTTTCCACCACAATTTGAATGTGGATTTAAGAGTGTCCTTATGTTCAAAGGTTCTCCCCGCTACTTCTATGGAATGTGCCGACACATACTTACATTTCGTCAGACCATATATGAGCCTTCGCTTTCTGAGGAAGACATTGTAAAATCCGTTTCATCTTCCTTTTCTTGAGAATCTTCATCACCCACCTCGTTTTCAGGGGTCTTTTTTGATTCTAAAAGTTTTACTTTCGCTGTATCGGGTTCGATGTGTGTGTAGTAATCTAAACAATCATCTAAAACAGCCCACCCGTCAGCATCGCATAGTATACATTTAAGTTTCCATTGTTTATGGACTGACCATCCGATACCGTTACACATAGGACAACTGATTCGTTTCACACTATGAATAAGTAATCCTGCTACATAAAGACCACGCAAACCTGTTCAACCCTAACTTCTTATAGTCCTTCTGCATGATTAAGGGTAAGGTGGAATGAAAATGGGGATTCTAAACGCATTTTTTGATGTTGTTGCAGGAGTTTCTATTCTTGCAGGAAGGTCAAGTTTACTCGATACTCGATTAACCACGGTTGCAGGACGCAATCTTACTTTACGAACCACACTTGGAATTGGATTTTTCGGTGTCGGTTTCGTAAATCTATGGGCTGCAAGTAGACGACAAAAGAAGATAGACAAGTTGGCTAAAGGCTCGGAAACTTTCGCAGCCAATTGGTTAGAAACTCCTGACGGTATACGATATACGAAAGCAAAAGAAGATGGGACTTATCCCGATTGGTATTTTGAGCGTTATGGCTTAACAGATAAGAAATTGACTGAAAGGACAATAAACGACCATCTCTATAAACTAATGGAAGATGTGAGGGACGGTTACTTGTATGGTGATGGTAAAGAGGGATTCGGTGAATATTGTCGAAATAGCAAATACGATTGTTGGGATGAGTGGGATTACTACAACGCTTCAAGCAGATATTTGGATGAAATAGGGCTTGAAAAGCCGTATCTTGAGGTGATGAAACCTCACCACAAAGACCTTTACGATGCTTTGATGAAAACGCTTCAAGAAAATGAGTGGGAGATTTACTCTCACAACCTTCCTGCAAGAGAATGGGTTTGGGATGGTAGTAGATTTACTCTTGCTGATGCCTCCGCAGAATCCTTTGGCATACCGAATGCTGCCGTAATGCGAACCTACAAGGGACGCAAAGGCCCTGCTATTTCTGCCAAGTCGGTAAAGATAGGGACTCGTAAAAGAGGAAATGATGGTCGAATGTGGCAAGTGCGTAGAGCAGGAAAAACACAGAGATGGTTCCGAGATTGAGGTGTGAGATAAATGGCTATAAGTGAGGCACTATTGCGTTATGGTAATGCACATTGGGATAATTTAACTTTCCAATCAAGAATGATTTTCCTCGATGCTTACATGGGTGAGATGAATTATCCTTTGATGATATATGAGGGTGCAATCAAAATGCCTGAAACTATTCAAGAAGTTAGTCGGCTACAAGGATGGTCAAATGAAGAAACAATCTACACGCTTATGGACTTTTCAAAAAGAATGGGGTGGATAACGAAAGACGCCTTCGATATGATGATGATGGCCTCAGAGTCAGATGCTTACACTTACGCTTACAACGAAGGACACTCAGATTCACGAAAAAATGAAGGCTATCAACCTACAATGGAAAATCAAAAAGAGGAAACTCGATTCCGCAAAATACTACGGCAACGGGCTGAAACTTTTGGTGCGGAGTTTAATGTAGATGGCGAAGATGGTCGCCCCTTGAAAATGTTTGTAGATGAAGATAGTTATGGAGTTACTATTGACTTTGAAGGGTATAGTGTTCAAGGTGCAGAAAGGAATGGTGGCGTTATCCATATAGAGAATGATGGGGGCAACCCAATCGTAAGAATATGGTCTGATATTAACCAAGAAGATTCAACACACCGTATTGATTTACAAGGTGCGAGAGAGGAAAATCGTCAGATGGAGGCTGAAACCTTTGCAGGAGAAGAAAGTTGGCAAAGTGGTGTCCGTGAATACTTCGGTGACGAAGAAATGATGGACTTCTATGATTGGATGCAAGATAATTACAATGATGATGATGATGATTTTATCGAGTATGACGACCCTGAGGAATGGAGAGATAGGGTTCATCTCTATTTCGGTGAAGAAGAGATGATTGACTTTTACGATTGGCTCAACAATCCTTTGTTGTCCGACTTCCCTGATAACATGGACATGAACATGGATGCTGAAGAAGATTTATCGCAAGGTCGAATAAGCCCTGCCGTTTGCATTACTTGTGACCCTGACCTACCAATAGGCCACGAAATGAGGGGTGATGGGGAAATCGGTCAATGTTCTTGTTGTGGATATGGTATTCACATTGAAGATGAAGGTTGCACAGTAATGATTGAAAACAAGCCTTTTTGTTGGAGTTGTTCAGAGTATATTGAAGGAGATTCATGTTATTTCTGCCACCGAAATTGGAAAACGGGTGTTGAGATGGATGCTGAAACTTTTGAGGCTATGATGATGCCTAAAAGATATTTGATGATTTGTCCTGAATGTGACGAATCGGTTCCTGAAATGGATAGTTGTATTTCTTGTCTTGCCGATTTGTCTGTAAAAGAAACTCCAATGGTGGAAGTTGTTGATTTAGAAGCAGAAGAAGGAAACCTCTTCAGTGAAGTCCTAATTGTTGGACTTTGTGTTTTTGGAGTTTCCTTTTTGTTAGGGAGAGAGGCGCATCGGAGGATTAAAGGGTGAGTAATATGTCGAGAGGTTGGATAAGAGATAATTGGCTCGGACTTTCAATGGCAGGGGCTTGTTTAGGAGCCGCTTGGTGGGTTGGTCGAACAGACCCTTATTTTGATATGTCTGCGGAACATGAGTGCCAATTGGTGTGGTGTGATGATTGCGTAGAGCAGTATTGTCCTGAATGTGCAAAAGAAGTTAATGAACATGGGATAAGCGGCCTTCATACAATGGTTGAGTTTGAAGACGGAAACTACTATTGCCGATGGTCAAGCCCTAAAGTCAGAGATGCTGATAGAAACCTCATAAAGCGGTTGAGGCCGAAGATGGATGAGTATTGGAAAGGTGCAGAATCCTTTGAGTTAGACGATGAAGAGGCATATCCGCTCAAGAGGTCGAGTGAAGTAAAGGTAGTGAACATCACAAATGTAGGTGATAAGGTCTATGTAACAATTAGATTCCCCGATACTGATGGGTATTATGGCTACGAGGATGTGTTCGTGGGCGATATGGGAGATGTAATGCTGAACGACTACACCAACTCAAGAGGTCAAGAAATTACTTTTGATGCTGAAGGGTTTGGGTCGGAGCAATATGAAACCGAAGGCGAAAGGTGTATGCGAAGATTAAATGAAATGATTGATTCTATGCAAGAGTTTGCCGATGAGTATTTGGCTCGACATCCTGTGGATGGCAATTCAACCCAATATCCCGATATGAAAGTCGTTTTACCATCCGATGACCACGAAGATTATTTGGAGGTTGATAATGGAATGGTGAAAGACACCACTCATGCTCAAGAATTAGCCGCCAACATGGTCTTGAGGGCTATGGATATGAGAGATATGTTGGATGATTTAGACATGAACATTGAGTATGAAGCAGAATCCTTCAACACAGAAATGAATGCTGAATCTTATCATGCTGATTCAGACAAAGGCCATTGGCGATGGGTTGTAGGAGAAGGTTATTCAGGTCGAGCGAAATGTAAAGTTTGTGGAGAGATTATTTCTAAAGGGCAACCTACGATAGATTATCATTCCACAGGAGGAATTATGTCCATCCATAGCCGTCCTGAAGATTGTGGAGTAAAGAGAGCGGAAAGTTTCAATGCTCAAATGATGCCCCCTGTCGAGGGAGAAGTGAAGATAGTAAAGGATGTAACTCCAAAGGGCGGTAAGACAACTGTGGAAGAGTGTATTGATATTCAAGCAATCAAGGCAGATGCAGGGCCGAATTACTATCGGGTAAAATTCCGTGAACCTGCGGATTTTGAAAACTTCCGTGTTCCTGCTTGGGCTGCGAGAGCAGCGAATACAATGGGTAGCAAATACTACGATGTTGCAGGGTCTAAGGTTACGATGGGGCAACTAAAAGATGGTGGTGCGTGGAAGATTCAATCCATCATGGTTCCGAATAAGAGTCAGGTAAACCCTGAATTGGCCTTGAAAATCGCTAATCATATTCAGGACAGGCTTGAAAAGGAAGGGAAGTGGGCTTCCAAGAAGTGCCAAGACCGAGAAACCGTCTTAATCGTGGGCTGAAAGGTGTTCCTATACCCCTTAAACCTTAGCCCTTTCCAACCGAAGCCTTCTTATAGTCAAACGGACAGATAAGATTAGGGAAACCCCCCCACTATGGAGAGTGTAAAAATGAGTGCAATTATGAAAACTGTAAAGACAATTGGAGCAGCATCGGTTCTTGTAGGTGGTCTATTCCACCTCGGAGGTCCTGCTGTATTCCGCATCCCTCTCATCGGTGGAGCATTGAATAGTATTTGGAATTTCGGTGTCGGTCCTGTGACCGTTCAGCGACTTTTCGGACTTGTTGCTGTTCTCTATGGGGCTCACGCACTTGGCTTTGACCGCCTTGTAGCAAGAGTGCCTGTTGTTGGTGCGCCTGTTAAGGACGCATTGAACACAATGGAGACAACCTTTGTTCCTACTGAAGGCGATGTATACTCGGTCTAAGCAGAATAGGAAATACAATTTGGTTTGACGGCTACTCTCCCTGAGAGCCATGTGAACACTTATTCCGAAGGTAATTTACCTGTGTTTAGGAATGACTCTGTTTCAGATGTAGATAAACGGTGCAACCTCTTTTGAAGTGGTTCATCTTCCGATATGTCGGTATTTACTCCTTCAGGATAACAATGTTCTGTAAAAGGGCAGTAGAAACATTTGAAATCACCAACAGGTTCATTTCTATTGCTGTTGAATAAATCATATTTCGTCTTGGATAGTTGTCCTAATTGGAATAAGTCATCCGCTAATTCTTCAGGATAACGAAGGAAGTATTCACGCTCAGGGGGTTCGTCTTCGCTTAGTTTCTGTTCTAATTCAGCGAAACGGTCAATAATTCTCTCCATTGTTAAGCCTTCGATAGGCCGAGTTTCCACTTCTATCTTACAATATCTATTTGCCTGTGAATATCTTGGATTCGGAACAATCAATTTTCCATCTCCTCTTTTCACTATCGCTTTTCCTGTATAAGAATCTTCTAATTCAACCATGAATTGCTTATCTCGGCAATCTGCACGGTCAATATAGTATATCAGAGCGTAAGGTGATTCTCCGTGAACCTTTTCTATTGGTTTTCTAAGATGTAGATACCACATTACTTGCATGATGTAATCCATGTGAGGTAGACCGTCAGGATAAAGGTGATTGGATTTACCGAATACATTCTTGTTGAATGTATATCCATATCCCGATTTTACTTCTACGATAACAGGATGATTTTTATGAGGGTCGAATACAATAGCGTCAATTTCTCCTGATACATTGTATTCATGGGCTCTTAGTTTCACATTATTTTGCACATAGATGCCACTTTTTTTCCATTCGTCTTGCAGAGCGTCTTCAATCCATTGGCCGTATCTCATTCTTCTCAGTGAAACAGTGTCCCATGAGTCACCCTCATATCCTTTCGACTTATACCATAATTGGCGGTGGCACTTCCCAATAAGTTTAGGTCTGCCTACTTCATCTACAATCTCACAAGAAGATTGGGTTACATAGAGCATTCCACTTGAACCTCGGTAAGAAGGAGCAGTAAGTTGTTTATCTGTCTCTTTGGTGAGTTGAAATGGAAATCCTTCTTCAAACTCATCTATTTCGTCATCTGTTTCTCCGATTCGTTCAAGAAACTCTAACGCTTCTTTCGTCAAATCAGAACCCATGCAATCCCTCACAGAATATCACGGTGAACATAGTGTTGGAGGTCTACTCCTTCACCTTCGTCAGGGAAGAAAAAGTGGAATTGAGCAAGACCTTCTTCTAATTTCTTTCTTCCTGATTCCAAAAACTCGTCAGAACATTCAAAGACCGCCACATCTTTTGTAGCCTTATCAATACATAAGAATGTGAAAACTTCTGCTTCAGGGAACATGAGCAAATACAGATACGCTTGTAAATCATACCCATACTTGTATGCCGAATACTTGAATTTCTTAATGTCGGTAGTGGTTTTCACATCAATAATTTGGTTTCCCTTCAAAATATCCGCCTTTGCTCTAAAAGGGGTGTTCTCAATCATGGCTACCGCAGGGACTTCAAAATGGGCATCTTCAAGATATTCTGCCGCTTTGTTGTTTTCATGGATAACATCAGCAAGAGCGAGAGCAGTTTCAATTTCCTTTGAAGTGTAAACTGTGCCGTATTCTTCTACTGCTGCTTTGTAGGCTTTAGTATTTTTCGACTTAACTTCAACTGTGTTTAGATTCTCAAACTTTTCAGGTTCCAATACGGCCAAATGAAGTAAACGACCATCTCTCAACGCTTGAGTTTCCTCTGTCGTTCCCAATCGAGCCTCAAGATATTGCTTAGGAGATTTCATAAATGTCTTTAGAAGGCTACAACTCAAGGCGTTCTTACCCAAATATCCATAATAGAAATCATCATCGTGCATCTTTTTCAAAATCTCTTCGGGGTCGTGAGAAACTCCATCAAAGGTTTCTATACACTCGGCTTCCTTCTTCATTTCTAATTTTACCATCTTATCACCCCTATGCTCCACCTTCTAAAAGTTGTTGTTTTTCTCTTAGAATATCGAGTAGATTATTGAATTGTGTGGCGAGTTGGCTTACATCTTGTTTGTCGGCCTTTTCAACAGGTTCACGGTCAGGCCATGAGTATGTTGTTCTTTGATAATAGAAACCGTGTGATACCATCATGGCGAGCATCTTTCTTGCAGTTTCAAAGTTTTGAACAGAATCTAAAGCAATCGTCCAAATCTCTCTTGTGTTTTTTACAAGGTCTTCTTCTGAATGCGCTTCTGAAAGATTAGTTGTAGCGAGAACCGCAAAACGCAAATCTTCCTCGGTTCCTTCATCTTCGATTGCTGCAAAATGAACGATATACAGTCCATCACCATCATCGGCATTCATATCAACATTAACATCAACCAATAGTCCGTTTTCGTTCATCATCACTTTCGCATTGGTAATTTCTTTCATTTCTTTCACCTACATACTTCTGCCGACTCTTTTCATATCGGCTTTGCTTAGTTGCCCTATAACCATGACCTTTCCTGAATCACTTAGTTGCAGTAAAACATACACCTTACTTTTTTCATCAGGGTCATCCTTGAAAATCAGCACTCTTTCAGGACCCGCAGGAACAGCGATTTCGGGAGAACCCGAATCCATTAGTGTTTTCAATATTTCATCCATGTTATCACTCAATCAATTCATTGATAATAGTCGTCAATTTCTTTTCCACAAGAGCCACTACATTATCTGCTACGGTTTCAATCACACTCAAAGTATTCCCACCATCCATTTCAATCTGCATGGAAAGTTTAGGATATTGAGTTTGGATATTTCCGTATCTCGCCTTTGACTTTACTTCAACTGTGTTCCCATAAGATACAATTATTTTCGTATCAGATTTCGTGACTGAAGCCAAATGCTCAAGAATCTGTTCAGGCTCTCCATCTTCTAAAAGAGTGGACTTTTGATTAGAGGCTTCTTTGACTTGAGGTTTCTCTTTCAGAGTTAAGGAAAAGATTTCTTCTCCGATACCAATTTTCAGGACTTCATCCCCTCCACCATCAAGCGTATACTCTTGAGTATCAGCCTTTCGATTCGATTTCTTAGGTGCAGTAAACGAAGTGTTTTCCAAATCAAAGAATCCGCAATCGTAGCGGTGTTTGCCTTCAAACCTGTGAACATAGATTCTGTGATTTGTGTTCTTAGGGTTTGACCATAACTTGTGTCCGAAGCCGTCACTCAAACTGAGAGCGATTTCGGTTCCATCAATATCAAGCATCTCTACGGATGTTAATTCAGCCATACTCTTAATCTCCGCCAATTGGTATATGAGTGTTATCTATGTTGAATCACCCTGCGAAATCTACACCTACTGAAGTCAAGTCATCTAATTTCACTACTGAAAGAATGGCGGGCTTCGGTTCAAAACCGACCATCCGTTGGAAGGAAGTTTGACCTTGCCATGTAGAAGACACCACCATTTGAACCCCTTGATATTGTTCAAGACAATGCCCATGTGTGTGACCCGTCACGAAAATTTCAGGAGTGTTTTCAATAGTCAAAAGGTCTTGAGGTTCCGAAGCGATTTGATTTTTCACACCCCATTGTGGTGCGAGATGTCTGCGTTTCAACATTTGTTTCATGGCCTCTTCAGGATTCTCGTAAGTGGCTTCTTTGATATTCATTACCATATCATCAATACTTTTACCGTGATAAGATAAAGTGTCTACACCACCCAATGTAAACCGACAAGGATTTCCAACAAAGTGTCCTGCGTTGAAATAACTTTGCACTTCTTTCGACAAAACAGGTTGCGGTTCAGCGAGCCTAACTGCATCGTGGTTGCCAGGTAGAATTACAGGCTCTATATGTTCGGGGAGGTCTTCAAAATACTCTCCTGTGACTTTGTATTGGTCGTATAATCCATGTATTGCTAATTCTTCGTCTTGGTTAGGATAAACGCCTACACCATCTACAATATCTCCTGATACAACAAGATAACCAATACTTTGTGCAATCGGGTCATCCGACTTCAACCACTTCAACATCTTTTCCCATTCATCGGTTAGAAAGTTGTTCGCTCCGATGTGAACATCAGAAATGAAGGCGGCTGAAACAGGGTCTATACCCTCTGTGTCTCTTTCCTTCTCAATGATGTGTGGAAAAAGAGCGTGACGAATCCACATCAGACCTCCATCTTTGCTTAGGTTTCCTTCCACCGCAATAATATCATCAACGGCAATCGTGCCAACTCTATCTTGAACATCGGGACTCACCATCGCATCTAATTCACCTGAAGGGTCTTCGATTACAAGGCGGAGATAACCTGATGCTGTTTTCTTGGCTTCGATTACCATTACAATTGCTCTCGCCTTTGAATCCCACTTACTGAATCTGCTTCTGTTATCACAAATCTCTTCAAGCGATTGAACCTTACCAAAGCCGTAAGAGTTTTGTAAGTATCTCCTTATTTTCGTGTATCGGTCTAAAAATAAATCTCTAAACGCTTCTAATTTTTCCGTGGCTTCAGTATCAGCACCGATGGTTTGAATAATATCCACTTCAAGGTCATGCTCGGTAGCCTTTGCTTGAAATCTTTTATCCATACTATCACTACTGCCATTCACCTTTTAATGTTTACCTTTCAAAGCCTTTCAGAAAGTCATCCCAAGTTTGCTCTTCCAAAGGAACACAATGATGGGTTTTCAACCCCACTTCACTTTTGAATCGTCTTCCGCACTTTTCACAATCTTGAGGTTGGCGAGGATTTTTACGCCTCCATGAGTTTTTCTTCAAAAGAGCATCCACATCTATATTTTTATCTTCAATGGCTTGGTTGCTCGGATTATAGACCATGAAGCGTAATTTATCCTTTGGAAATCCCTTTGAAAGAAGATTGGAAACAGATTTTTCATCTGAAGTATTTGGAATGTAGAAAAGATAAATGGTCGGTTGTTCTCTTCCTCCTTTACGAAGTAATCTTCCAATAGTTTGAATCCGAGAGCGAACCGAGCGGGTTCCTGAAACCATAATTCCTACATCGGCATCAGGAATATCTACACCTTCAACTAAGGCTCGACAAGATAACAACAACCCTGATTCAGAAGTGGTGAAATCTGCAAGGGCTTTTCTTCTTTTTTTAGCCGTTCTTTTACTGTGATAAACTAAAGGAGAAAGGTGAGAGTATCTCTTTTCCAACTTGTCTATATCTTCGATAGATTCGTGAAACACCATTTTCTTATTCATCTTGTGATTGTGAAGTAAAAGGTCGAGCGCAGCAAATCTGTTACGAGCCGCATCTAATACTTCTTTTCGCTCTCTGACCGCTTTTAGAAACGCTCCTACGGCACTATCATCCGTCCCATTAGCAAGCAATCTGTTACACAGAAGAATCAGATTTCCTCTATTACCATACCGACTACCGAGCGACTTGGAAAGAGAGACAATCATTTGATGTGCCTCATCATGTTTTTGTTTTTCAAAGGGAGTCAAAGGTATCTGAACGGCACAAACTTCAAAATCTGCAATAACTCCTGATTGTAACGCCTCATCGTAACCGAATTGATAAATCACATCTCCTATAAGTTGCTGAAGAATCTCTAATCCTGAATCTTCTCGTTCAGGTGTAGCCGACAAACCTAACGCAGCATCATGGTCTATATCAAAAATCCGAGCAAATGTTGGTGCGGCCATTCGATGGCATTCATCGGCTACAATTAAATGTGAATCAAGCACACCCTTTTCGGGCAACACCTTCAAACCTGAATTAACAACCATTACATTGATACGGGCGTTCCAATCAAGTTTACCACCTCCGATTCTTCCAACTGAAAAACCCAAAATATCATCGAGAGTTTCAGCCCATTGATTCAGAAGAGCAATCTGAGGGACTACTACGGAAACAATGGAATTGGGCTTTTTCAACCACTCAACAATTATAGAGTGTGCTACTCGGCTCTTGCCTGAACCTGTTGTCGCTTGAACAATTCCCCTATTATTTTCCGCTTTCCATTTAGAAATAGCGTCCTGTTGCCACGGATATAGATTGTATTGTTGGCCGTTACTTTGAAAATGTCCCATTGTAATCAGCCCCCCTACGAGGTAGGTAGTATAAAAATGTTAGGGCGAAAAGGGAATGAGTTAATCGAGTCATCATTCTTCTTCGTGGCACTCGGCTTCGCAGTTGTTACCGCAACATTCTTTCTCGGAATCGCTTTGGTTGTCTTCCTCAGAATCCTCGTTTTCGGGATGAGGGATGGCACGAATATACCCTGCTTTCAGAATTGAAATGTTGTTCATAGGAATCATTATCATTGAAACTGCACGGATGCCGTTATCCAATTCTTCGCTCTCAAGACCTGTCTCGGTTAGCAACTCAACCATGATATGTGAAGGTCTTTCATGGATGCTGTTTACTACGAGGTGTTTCGGGTTGTTGGCGTCATCGAAGTTGAACGCTCCCTCTGTCTTGAGTAATTCGTTGAAGTTAGTAACTCCATACTTGTTTCCATCAAACATAGGAGGTGTTCCAACAACGAAACTGCATCCGTCTTCAGTCATGGCTGCTATGATAGGCAATTGTAGGCTCTCTGTATCGCTCATGGTAGTAAGAGGGACTTATTGTATATGAATCATTCTGTTTTATTGTATTCTAACCAACCTTTCAGAATCATCAATTCTATCAGGTCTTCAAATAAATCTTCGTTCAACCCTAACTCGTTTTTGATTTCATCTATTTCATCGTCTGAAGTAACAGTTTCTAATCGTGCGTAAAGGTTCTTCAATAACTTGGACGCTTCCGAGTTACTCAAATCAGTTAGCCTCTCGTAAGGGTATTCCATATCTCTCATAACCCCATAAAGGTCTTCGTCTATATCAATGATTCGGTTGGGTGGGATGGGTTAGTTATCACCGATGCTATTCCAATAATAGAGGTTTATTCCTGAAGCGAGAGGAGATACAATAATTCCTGCTTGCGAGAATTCTTGTTTGAGAGCCTGTTCTGTTTGTTGTAGTTTTTTAGTTAGTTGCTTACGCAGTTTTACGCCTTTCTCTTCGGCAGCAATACGCTTAGGATATTCTTTTAGGACTACTTCCTTAATTTCTGTTTCTCTCTCTTTGACTCTTAATGCTCGTTGAGCGTCTACTTCCTTTTTGAAATCAGCCACCCTCTTCTTATCTTCCTTTTCCAACCTCTTTCGGTATTCATCAACTAATTTTTTTGAATCGGTTTGGGCGGTCTTCAATTCTTTCTTGTGAGATTTAAGTGAGTTAGTTAATTGCGTGATTTGGTCTTTCAATACCAATTGAGTGTTAGGCTCTTTTACATAGAAACCTATTTTTTCAATATACTCTCTGAAGGCTACGAAATCTATCGCTTTCAATCGTTGGAATTGCTTCTCTAAAAATGGACACCAAAGTAAGTAAGGGTATGTTTCGTTTACGATACCTTCAAAAAATCTCCTATTGTGCAAAGCCATATACAATTCGGCATTCGGTTTATCGCTCCATGATGTGGGTGATTCTCCTACATAGTAACCATCTGCTTCAGGAAAAACCTTCCGTCTTCTGTTATCAGGAGCATAGGAAGGTGAAACTTTGAATAATCCGCCTTTTTTCTCCATTTCGTGAATAAAATATAGTTGTGCTAAGGCGGTCATGTAAAAATGAGCCGTATGCAAGGTGTGTAAATCTGTGTGGAAATCCTCCCAATCTTGGTCAGTAGTGAATTGGTGAGGAAGATAGTTTCCTTGTAAGTCAATGTATTTCGCATAAGTAGCCTCGGCTGTGTCCACTAAATCTATCAAATCTTGTCGCTGTCGGTCAGAACCGCTTTTTCCTCGACCCCTTGTGTTTCTGTCGTGCCACCCTGCGTTAGGGTCGAAACGACCTGTATCGTTCTGCCAATCCTTATCCGACTCTAATTCGTCTGAAGGGCAACACAAACCTGCTATATGTCTAAAGCGTGAAGCGTTTGTATCACCTCGTAAAAGAAGATAGTTTGAAAGGAAATCACTTCTCCGACTTACGATTGGAGAGGCTGTGATTCCCACTTTATCTTCTGTAATATCCTTATTGAAGTAAGTTTCGTATTCCAAAGGGTCGAATCGGTGCGGTATAACTCGGAAATCCCTATACTCTACTGTTGAAGGTATTTCTGTAATATCGGTGAATGCCTCAGTTTGTCCCGCCTTTGCCCACTCGTCATAATGTGTGTTGTTGGTTTTGTAAGGAGTTGCTATTACATCCCAAAACTTATCCAATTTATCTTCACTAATTTTTTTGTGTGGTGGGCTCTTGTAGATGCTCCAAGATTCCGCTCTAAAGATTTCTGCACTTTGTCGCTGAGGTCGGACCATAAGATAGCCCACACCAACCATACTCAATCCTAAAAGTAAATCTTTCATTTAATCACCAACCCGATATGTCGTGTATTGACCAACGGTGTTCTGCTACTTCCTTAGGATTTACTACTACTGTTCCGCCATATTTTGCACTTGCATTCTTGTTACCGTCTTTCAAGTGTTCCTTCATTTCTTTTATTTCACCATCCAATGCCTTGACTCTGACTTGTGCCGACTTGATATAGTCAGGATTATTTTCTTTGATATTCTCCACTTCGTATTCCAAATCTTCTTTGTGTTCCGCCAATTCCTCTTTCAACTCTTTTCGGAGTTGAGCGATTTGTTTTTTGTGAGCCTGTCTCAACTCCTCGATTTCCTTTTTGATACGCTCATCAACATCTTTTGCATCTCTCAACTCTTTTCTCCATTCTCGGATGTTTCTTTTTTCATCCTGCAAATCCTCTTCCACACCTGAAAGGTTGTTTTCATAATATGCAGTTTTGTTTACTGCTTCATAATGTAGTGAGGTGATACGCCCGAAGTCAATCTCTTTTAACGCATCATATTGTTGTTGTAAGAAGTCGCACCAAAGAGTGTATACCCCGTTCCAAACACTATCAGGTAGAGTGTATTCTGCGTGATGCTGTTTGAGGTAATGATGATATTTTTTCGGGAATGCTTCAAGGAATGTAGTCAGATGGTCCTTACTTGATTGCCCTTCTACATAGTAGTAGCCGTATAACTCAGGGTATTGTTTACGATGCCGATAGTCGGCAGGACCTTGACGAGGCCCTATTTCAAAAATACTTCCTCCTTGTGGTTGAGTAAAGCGTTTCATTATTTGGTGGAAAAACAGGACCCCGCACAGGTCTTGCCATAACCAATAAGCCTTCCTTATCTTCTCCATGTCTTCTCCAAACCCTTCGATACTCGCTTCTGAATTGATGGATAGTGTTGTCTGCAAGTTTCCGTTAGAGTCGAGGTATTTTCTATACGCAGTTAATCCTTCATTCACAGTGTCTTGAATCGCTTGATGCTCTTCTTGTGTTTCATTGTTTATCAAACTTGGATTAGTAGGGCAACAATACTCCATTCCTAAGTGTGGTTTATCCCACCTACTTCCGTGCGGCCACCGAGATTGACGCTCAAAACTCCATGTGTTGTTCATTTTCACTCCTGTATATTGTGAATGATAACCTCCTGATTCTGAATATCCGATTCCTGACTCGTAACCTAAAAACACGCCTAAAGGAGTGTAATTATTCAATACACTGAGGTTCACAAGAGGCTGTCCATGCCACTTATCCTGCCAACGAATATACTCCCAATCTACATTTTCTAATGCGGGGTCAGGAGCATCCCTGTTACGGAGATTATAGGTGTAAACACCTGAACCGTAACTCTCTCTATACGGAGCCAACACTTGTAAAAAGGAAGGGTCTACTTTGTCGTTAGCGATAAAATCCCACAATCTTACCCACTTGTCTAAATCCACTTTCGTTACCGCTTGAGTGGGTTGAAAGGCATGAAATGTTTCTGCCTCATGTGTGGTAGAAGGTTTCATCATCATATAGCCTACACCGACCATACCTAATCCTAAAAGTAAATCTCTCATTTTACTCACCCTGTTAAACTCTCGCTCCAATTCAGTAATCCTCGATTAGGAGATAAGCGAGCATACTTTGACGGTTTCCAAATCCACATTTTTCTACCTTCTATACCTGTTCTCAATCCTCCTTCTCCTGCTTCAGCAGCCATCTTTTCAAAAGACAGTCCTCCCCATTTTAGTGCCTCTCCTTTAGTGGTTGAAATCCAATGAGGATTCCTCAGGAGTTTCATTGAATCCACAACCCTGTCTAAGAAACTTTCATATCCATACTCAGTAGGATTATTATTGAACCCGCTCTGCAATACAAATCTCCCTTCCCACTCATGGTCGCTTGGTGCGAGCGGAGTCAATTCAACTCTTGTTTCTCGACCTATCCGAGTTACACGAAGAGGGCCGTCTTCAGAGTTTCCTACAACCATGTAACATCCGAAAGTTGCCCGTGTCCCAACGAGGAAAAACCACACGGAGCGAGGAAAACAAGTTTCCAACGGATTGAAGTCGAGGTCGGAATCCATAACCGAATAAGGCATCTTCAAGGATAACCGATTTTTTGGAAAACGCTTCGTTACACTTCCTATCTCATCATCTGATGCAGTTTTTCTTTCGTCAGCCTCTTTTACAAGTTGTTTGAATACGGAATTAGGAATCGTCTGCCACTCACCGTTAGTTGTTCCTTTCAAATCAAAAGGAAAAAAGTCATTTGGAGTTAGGTCTGCGGGATAGTTTTTCCCTTCTATGAATGTGTTCTCCAAGAGAGAAGGCATTAGGGAAAATGTCCAATCACCAATTAAATCTTGGTTGTAATAAGCCCACTTTGCAGGGGAACAAACCGTGTTATACCCTTCTCGACTCATAGAATCAAGTAACCGCACGACTATAAGAAACCGAGTGTTATAGTAAATCAATCTCGTCTTTCGACAGGCTTGTATTTTTCTCGCAATTCTGCCAAGTTGTTGTTCTTTGTAAGAGCCCACACTGTAACCATGTAACCTCTTCTACGAGAATCTCCACGGGCGACTTTCGTTTGTCCCACTTCTTGGAAGACACGACCTCCTTCAGGACTTCGCACACCTCTCAAGGAATGTGAAACTGCACCTGTGGAAGGCAGTTGCCTCTTTCCACAATGGTTTCTCAAATATTCAATCATCTCGGTAGCCGTAGCCGCTCCACGGCCATCGGAACCTCCGCCTTCAAGGAATTTCGTAATTCTCGCTTCATACCACTTTTTTCTGTGCGCCATTCATCTCACCCGACTCTATGAAGGAGCCATTTGGTATAAAACTTTCGGTGGGGTATTTAAGCATACTATGATTCTTATGAGAATCAGAAATCGAATAAATCGGTTTGTTTATCATTACTTTTCACCTTCATTTCAACCTCAAAATGACTCCGCCTCTTTTCAGGTATATCAGCCGTAGTCATAAAGTATGGTCCTATACAATCACTTAGAGCAATCTTCCAATATGAACCTTCCGATTCTCCCCTTGCGAGGAAAGTGGATAGAGGTAAGGTGTAGGTTACTCCTGTTTGTTCTGCTGCGACTGTGTGTTTCACGGAAAGGGCTGTCTTTCTCCAACTGATAATGTCTTCGTGGCGGGCGACCATGTAATCACCTTCGATACGGGCTAACAGACAAGGGGTTTTGATGCACTTGGTTAAACCGAGGAGCCATTCGTTGTTCGCCTCGTCTAACACGGCCTTGTATAGGAAATCTGCTGCGGGAATCGAGTAAAGAGTTTCCTCTTTGGAGAATAATAGGGTTCCACTTTTTAGTGATTTTTCTTCCACCCACTTAGACACTAATTCCGCAGGAAATCTTGCGAGTGACTTGTCTACTTTGATACCCATTTCAGGTGATTCTAAATCGTAGATTACAGGGTCTTTTCTTTTCGTGACTTGAACGGTTTGAATCTCTTGGTTGTAATCACCATTATCAGAGGAATTACCACATAAGGAACAAACTACTTCTCCGTTTCGCTCAACGAGGGTGAAGGAATAATGTTGGTCGAATGAGTAGGATTTCAAACGGGCTTCTCTTTTACGAAGTCGGATTTCTGCACCATCATCTGACCAATCAGAAGTCCATTCGTTATCATCATCTCTTTCAGCCGCAGGACTACACCATTTACAAAAGGGTCGGAGCGGCCAAACTGTTTTCAAGACACCTCTTTTCGTTTCCTTTTCTTCAACGAAGTAATTGGGTTCTTCGGTTTTGGTTTTTGTGAATGAGCCTGTTACCGCTTCAGTAGCGGTTTCAGTGTAAAGACGGATTTCTCCATCTCCTGATTCACGGTTCTTCTTCACAGGGTCGAGAATGGGAAAGTCGCCTTTCACTCCATAGTCATCAACAGAGCCGAGGCTATCCACTACACTTTTGTTGTAGCCTGGCATTCTCTTTTTACCCATGCTAATTCCGACCTAATTCCTTTTTTACTTTTTCTGTAAACTCTTCTGCTGCTAAAATCGTCTTTTCTTCAAACTCTTCTACACTGACCGTCTTGTAACGATAATGTGGAGGTGCGTCACCTCTTAATGCGTATTCTCTTTTAACGAGTCCCTGTTTCAATAACACTGAAAGGGTTCTCGTTATTACGGAAGCATCAAGTCCTGTTAGGTTTTGTATCTCTCTGCTTGATAGGTCGTGTTCATTTACTTCGTTTAATTTAACAAACATTTCGTATTGCTTCGGAGTTAAACCGAGTAGGTAACGGATGTTGTCTTCGCCTGTTTTTACTTTCATATTAAGCCACCACTATTCGATACTTCCGACACAACCTATATGAATCATTGTTACACAAATGCACAACGGTTAAAATAGCAAGACGCACTATTCAAGGTGTGGTAGTATGGCAGAGCAACCTGAGAATGGTGAAAAACCTAAGGAAAAGGTAGGTTCAAATGTTTACTTCCACCGCATGAATATTTGCGGAACCTGTCCTCAGATGAAAAGAGGAATTATGGTCAGCCGATGTGAGTTATGTGGTTGTGTTCTCGCTTTGAAAGCACGGATGAAAAATGAAAGTTGTCCATTGGGGAAGTGGTGATTTGACTCATCGCAATTGGGATGACCCCCCTGATATATCGGAAACTGCCATACCTTTAGTAGTGATAATTGGGTTGGTGTGGGGTTTAAGTCACGCCATCGGCTTACTTATTTGATTATCAGTAAATCCAAATAGTTTCACTGAGTAATGTAATTGTGACTGTTGATAAACCCTATCCTGACGAAGTTTGTTCCAATACAGATAAATTGGATTTACCGTCATGGTGTGTGGAAACTCCCGATTTCACAGCAGAAGTTTTTGGACAATTGTGTTTTGAGTTTGTATTTCTCTTCGGTTTATTCGCACTCATAAGGTGGAGATACAAATTATGGCAGGAAAAAAAGCATCGTATCAGAGAGGAGTGGCCTCCACGCTCACAGTTATCAATTCATCCACCCAATCAAGAGCGTTAGGAGTTTTGTAATTCAAAGGAGTTTTTGGAAACTTGCACACCTTGAAGTGAAACTTCTCAGGGTCGAAACTCCGCTTACCCTGTCGTAACACATGACCCTTTGAGAGGGGCATCGAAACTCTTAGAGTTTTAGGATGCACCGAGAACGGACACCTTCTGATACCTTGTCTTCGCATGGGGGATAAATCTGCTTCTCTAAATTCTTCTCCAACCGCTTCACGGAAAATACGCTTCACAATTCCCCATGTTCTTTTAGCACAAGTTTGGAGTGGATAAAGGTCCCTTTCCGTCATATTCAAAACTGATTTGGCTTCTTCCCACGGAACCACTACATGAAATCCTTTGCTTCCTGAATAGTCAATCTCAACAAAGGTCACACCATATTTGTCTCGTAGATGAGCCGCTATTTTCGCTGAAACAGTTAGAGCGTCTAAATCGCCATAAACATCATCAACATCCCAAACTAAATCTCGCCCTATACAGAATCCCTTTTTATCGAGTGTTTCGTTCCAAACCTTATCCTTCCATTCTTTGAATCCATCAATGTATTCTCTATACACCTTTTGCTCTTCTTGAGAACGAAGAGGTGGAGGTTTCAAAGCCGCATTCGGTAAAGCGGGTGCGAGCCTTTCTAATTTGGAAAAATCAAATCTCAAACAAGATTGGTAAACATGAGGGTGCTTTTGCGGATAAGCAAAATATCTCATCCACTTTTTAGCGGCTTGAGTTGTTGGCATTGAGATAGGTCGAAAGAATTTCTTTGTTCCTTCCGAGTAGGCCATAATCATTGGTCTTTCCATACTGTATTGTCTCAAATGATAGAGAACGGATTGAGAATCATACCACGGAATTCCTGCCATAGCGTGATGTTCGGGCATTTTGCTTATGAACCCTTGCTCCGTAACCCTCATATAGTCGGCCTACTATGTAGAGTTATGAATCCATTGGCTCTACCTATGCAATACTATGAAAGTGAAGGGCTTTCGACCTATTCCATCGCCTACACAGGAGCGTTGGCTGCTATGGTCGGAGGTGTCGTGAATATTATTCCCTCTTTTAGAGATGGTTCGATGAAATGTGTAGTAGCCGATGTCGCCTTGATTGGTGTAGGGATGTATGCCGCAACAACATTCCTAAAGAAGGCAGGAATACTTGAAGGATATTAAGGTGAATAATATGTCGTTTTTTATGGGAGAACCTTTCACACTTCATGCCGATATGTTCGGCACAACCTTTAGAGCCCCCACCTTCCGAGCAGGGGAAAACTGCGAAGGAGATGATGATTGTCCTGAAGGTAACAAATGTTCCAAAGGGAATTGTGTAAAAGAATGTGAAAACGATTCAGATTGCCCCTCATGGCAGGATTGTGTTAGAGGGTCATGTCGAGAAGAGGAAACTGATGCTTTTGAGCAAGCGAAAAATCGTAGTCAAGGTGATACAACTGCTACTGAAGCCCCGAAAACTAAAAGTAACCCTATGAATCCTTTGACTCTTGGGTTGATTGGTGTTGGTGTTTGTGGATTAGGTTGGTTCGCTTACGATAGTTGGGTCAAGAGTAAAACTCAACGCTGATGCTGAGTAGCCTTCTTATAGTCCTCCTGTAACATACAGGCGGTGAAGACCGATGGAAGAGGGAGATTGGGAGTGGTTTCACAATAATATCCAAGATTTGGTTGGAACAGATGACTTTCCTTTACCGAGAGCAGATTGTTGTAATTGTGAGGATTTAGTAGAAGAAAATTGGACAGGGCATGGTGCAGAGATTTCAGCGATATATGTGCCAACACCTGACGAGTGGTTGAAGCCTACATACACTGAGTTTTTGAAGTTTATCTTGAAGGATTATCCTGAAATGATTCCTGACGGAGAAGTGGAGCATTTTATGGAAGGAGAGATTGCGGATGCTCTCATCAACTTGAAGGAAGTGTGTGAAAAGGGAGAAGATGGTTACGGTCACGACTTGCGAAAAAATCATGTGATTAACTTCGATGGTGATGATTGGAAATGGAGGTGGACAGCCTACAATTGTGATTCCACTCTTGTCGGAAATATGATTAAAGGCACACACCTCCTAACACCTCCTACTCCTTTACCCCCATCCATCGCAGACACGATTCCTATGTGGGGGGTGGACTCTGCGAAAACCGCATGGAAACAGTTAATGTTTGAAGGAACCGTAATAGAAATCAATGAAAGAATAGATTATCTTTGGGACCACACTAAATCTACTCATTGGTGGCGTGATTCGGAAAAACCTATAATGGTAGTGGGTAAGGACGAAGACGAAGACATGAAACGAGCGGTTTGGTTATCCCTTTATCGGAACGATAAGCGGAAACGGAAATTTTCTACGAGTAGGTCGTTAGCGGTTGATGTAAGGGAAAATAAATCTTCTATTTCTGTGAATACCGATTGGCAGTTGAGAACATGGGAAGGCGAAGATGTTGAAGACGATAGAGAAGGGATGTTGCGGATTGCCGACCAAACATTACATTGGCGACCTCTTTTCACTTGTCCGTGGTTTGGTAAAGTGGTCATGGTTAATCGAGCAAGGAATACAATTGCCGCCACCTTTTACTACTATTTCTCCCACCTCTATAACGAAAAAGAAATGTATGATGAAATGGGAAAAAACCTAAAACGCTACATCGAATACGCTTGTAATGATAGTTTAGGAAGAGGTTTCGGCCATGATAGCGAAACGACTGAAGAAGAATTACAAGATTTTTTGAAAAAGAAACAAACCCCTCCACATTATTCCATAACTTGGGACGAGTGGTTGATGAAGCAATACAGACAAGCACAAGAACAAGCGTTCTATGAAATAAACGCACCTACAATAGTGAAAATGTTCGTGCATGAGCCTGAAATCGTGGGTTACGATTCAGAATGGACTGAGATTCCTGATGCGAGGGATAAGAAGATGTGGGGAACCACCTTTTACTCACTCCATCCGTGGTCACAGTTATTTCTCAGAAGGGAAGGCACACCGTTCATCCAATTTCGTTTCTTCACCCAATACGAAACTTACATCGGTATGCTGAATGAGCAGTATACAGGTGCAGGGTTCGGGATGCTGAATTGGGAGTGGTAACATGGCAAAGGAAGAGGTAAAATGGAATCCTTCACCCCAATACATTATCCAAGCCTCCAACTCAGGTGAAACGAGTTACGACATCAAACGATTATCAGGGAAGATGATAGATTATTTCATCACTTACGGTCCTAATCCAAAGTATACTCCCAAAGAAATCTTTTACAAGACCTATAACCAACCTATCCGAGTCCTTGAATGGGACCACGAATGGGATGGAACACAATGGACAACCTTTTTCACAGATATACTTCCTTCGTTGGAACGAAACGCCCATTGGCTGATGGATATTTCCTATACTCTGCATGGTTTCCGCCACGGTAAACCGTTTGATAAAAACATACGAGAAATCGTGTGGGGTTATTTTTCGGGAATAAAGGAGAAGGTGATATGGGTTGGAAGTGGTATCTTTCAAGTAGATGGAAAGGCGTGGCATCTGATTGAGAGAAGTTGGTATGAAAAACATGATGCAAAGAGAGCCACTGTGAGCGATAGTTTATGGCAAAATACAATTGAGCCAAAGAGTGAGCCTACAAGATTCCCTATGTCGAAAAACTACAAAGATTATTCACCTCTTCTTTTAGCAGGGCTATGGGAGGACTCTTACCACGACCCCATTGTAAACGAAGATGGTATCGAGGAGTATAGAGAGATGGTTCTGCGCCCTGATTATTGGAAACACCATTTCACTGTAAATCACCTCGACCCGTTCAAGCGAACCGATGAATTAGGATGGTCTTGGGGAATCAGTGACTTAGATGTGACGATTCTACTGACGGACGATAAACCTGCATTAGGGTTACTGAATTGGTTCCGCATAATGGAGTAGTGATAAAATGGCAAAAAAACCTAAACCCCCTCTTCTTGATTTAGGAGTTGATTGGGAAATACAACTCTACGAAATAATTGAAGATGCAGGTGTGGCTCAAATGATATTGGAAATCAACCGAGATAAGGATGAAGATTACCAACGAGAGGATTCTGATGCGAGTAACTTCAACACAGTAGAAGGACTTTTACAGAATTGGATTGGCACGGGAACACATGAATGGGATGATGCTGCTTTGCCGTGGGATGAAAACATACCGAGAGGTGAATTATTACTTGTTAAGGGAAGTCAAGGATTTGCGGTTGTGTATGTGAACCCCGTAGATTACATGGAGGCAGCCTTCCTCGGTTGGGATTCAATAGTGAATGAAAGGCTCAGAAGGAAGAAGAGGAGGACAACATGGAAAGATGGGAAGCGCACCATAGTCCATGAAGAACCAACACCTGAACAGTGGCCGTTGTGGAGTGGTTGGAAGAGAGGGCAATTTGGCGAGGAAACTTATGGTGTTAAAGATTTAGTGGAAGTTGATGGATTCACATACAAGGTCATTCCTCGTATCTCCTACAACTCTCCAAAGTTAGGTGTCTTGAATTGGTGGTGGTGAAAGTATGGATAAAGGGCAAGTCGGGCCGAGGCATGACGGCAACCACTACAAAAGGTTCGCAGATTTGTTGAAAAGAATAGGACTAATGGATGAGATAAAACGCATGAACGATGCCTTCATGTTGGACAAACATGGTTTACACATTGAGGGAGTGTTGAAACTGAGGCCGAGTGATGAACGGGAAAGAAACACCTACTTGGTTAATTGGTTGGCAGAAAGGGGTTTGGCGGTTCAGGAGAAGAAGTTTTTAGAAAAAGGAGAGTTTTATTTGGGAGTCGTAAACGGCAATCTCGACAATTATGGAACAAAGGGCTTGAGCATTTTCTATGTGAATCCCGTAGATTACATGGAGGCAGATGAAGTAGGCTTGATATATCTTGGTATAGAAGGTATTGTAAGATTATCACAACTCGGTAAAGGGACTTTCACAAGAGCGGATGTCGAAGAAAATGCTAAGACACCGATGGGTATGGATATGCGAGGATTCAATACAACTCACTCAGATGCAGGGATGTTCAAGGATATTTCAGGAGACAGATACTTTGCAGATAGCGAGAACATTCATTTTTATCATATCCCTCTACCCACAAGAAGGTTCGGCCTCTTGAATTGGGAATGGTGACGCAAACTCGGACAAAAATGAAAGATTTTCTCTACTCTTGATATGGTAATTCGCACACCCCCATTTCAAGCATTTACCCACAATCTATGAAAGAATGCACATAAACTGTGAAAAAGTCGGAGTAAACTGTGAAAGATTTGAAAGGTGCGCTTATGCAGCAACCCCGCATTCAGGCCACAAATTGATAACTAAAGACGCAAAAACGACATAAAGTAGGACAAAATTACGCTTTTGTCCGAGTTTACAACACTCGCTGCCCAAAATGAGAGCATACATAGTGGGCTAAACAAGGCCAACATCCACAGAGAGGCAGCCTCTCTTGTATACTGTAAAAGAGATGACTTTCTTTTAGCAACCTTCCCTCTCCTCCACCTCTTGTTATCGTATCTTCCTAACTCGGCTAACCTTCCCTCAGATAACCTTCCCCTAAGATGCTCGCATCTGTTGGCATAGCCAACCCACGCCTACCTGCGGTAGCGTCCCTTTTCCCAATGTGCGTCAGCACATCGTTCCCTG
>MDSZ01246490.1_pt1 | contig 49038 bp, 37 predicted proteins | sample 811201 | NCBI WGS metagenome assembly MDSZ01 (sample SAMN05326647, study PRJNA326480) | marine metagenome | isolation source: seawater | place: Indian Ocean: North | collected 2010 | reverse complement strand
CTCAAAGACTCCGCCGGAGACTATGTACTTAAATCAGAAAACGTGACGTCTGGGAATATCTCCCTGCCTCTTATGTACGTAACTGGAGTTACTCGGCTGAGTCCTACTGATTTGTCGATAACCGGAGATAGCATACCGCTAGCAGACATCTTGCTATCTAAGACTACCGATGCTTTCACAGGATCTTCTGTAGGCCTTGGTACAGTTAGGAGCTACTTTAAAGACGCGGTAAGCTGTGGCATGACTAAGGGCAGTTTAGGTAGCTACCCTACGTTTACTCACGGAGTAAATACTTATGCTCCGGAGCCTACGGTAGAGGGTAGCTCCAGTAATACGATTACCGTCTCATCTACTACGTCTAACCAAGTGACGCTTACGGTACCTTCGGGGCTTGCCAGCCTCATACGGGGAATAACCACTGGAGATTACCTGGTCCTTAACAGCAGCTCTTTGGGCGGAACCGCTACAGCGAGTGGGTCCTATGAGCATCTTCATTTGATTACCACCGCGCACGCTGATTCAGATACAGAGATAACTTTAACTCTCCGTCATGATGGTACTGCAGGTACGTACGCTTTAGACAATATCTCTACTGGTACGATACAAAACTTTGAGATTGTGCAAGGCATTTCCTATGACAACATGACTAAGGACAGCGACACAGATCTGTATTATGCAGATTTCCAAGTTGTTCAGAATGATGGAGGTGCGGTAAATCGGCTGGGAGCTGATACTGTAGTCACCGTAGATGACTTTCTGGTAGAGGGCTACCGCCTTCGCTCCGACGCAAAGGGCTCTGCATTTTCGACGCGTGAAGAGCCCTATTTACAGCTCACACCTTACGTATTGGATATGAACCTAAACAAGGATTCTACTGCTTACGCTATGCGTGTCTCGTATGCTTATGCGGATACACTTACTGCAGCTCAGACCTTTGTAGAGAGTGACGATAATCGAGTAGTGGCTGAAGATGTTTTAGTAAAGCACTTCCTCCCCGGTATGGTGCAAGGTCACGTCCAGGCAGAGGGCGTAACGGCAACAGAAGGTTTAGCCGCCATTAAAGCTGTAGTTGAAGCTACTACACCTATCTCCGATCTGGAGATATCGGATATTGTTAGTGCTTTATACGATATTGGGGCTACTCACGTAGTCATGCCCATAACTTTGGTTGTTCTACATCATGAGCAGGAAAGGAACGTGACCGCTTCCATAGTTACCGATGCGCAAGCAGCCAACCGGATACAAAAGTTTATTGCGTCCACAGATTTAACCTACGAGGCAGTGTAATCCTCCAGAAGCGCTCGATCAGACCTTCTCCGAGAACACGGGATGCAGTAGTTATATCCTTCTGGAGTAGTAGATAGCCCCGAGCCGCACTGCTGGCAGGTCGGACCACTTGAAATACTATCCAGAACTTTTGCGTCCGTTATCATGTCCAGTGTCTGCGATAGGCTCAACGGATTCTTGGTCCTTTCCCCCATTTATGACCTCCAGTCTTGGGTGGTTAGGGCTGAGATATGCTAACATTTTGCCCTCACGTATCAGTGACGTGAGCATATCGTTTTCAGTAATCTCCCCTTCTTCTACCTGTGCTTCTAGCATTGACCGGATAAGCAGTATGTAAGATCTGTGAAGCTCACAGAGCGTAAGGCCGGTATTATCGTCATAGTACCCTACTTCATTGCACTGAAAAGCACTACAGGCAAGGCGGTTATAGATGTCAGACATTAGCGCAAGTACTCTAGATTCTAACGGCGTAGCTAGGCTACTTGATAATACTATCCTATCCTCCCAGTTTGTGGATATCGGACGCAGTGAGTTTGGCAACCCGGGCAAGGAGTTTTCCGGGTATGCAGCAGATGGATTTTACTACTCAGGAGGTATATCTGACCCTACGGTAGACTCCTTTAAGGCTAGCTGGGCCCAAGAAGGGGAACATAGCGAAGCCACTTCTGATAGAGGGCTGCTGGACAGGTTCCCTGATAGAATTTTTGTAGTAGCTACGCCACTTGAGGTAGTAATACTGAATGCAGACGATCTAACAGTCTGGATGAGATTTACTAAGATCTCTACTGCTGTTCCTCCCGCTCCAGCAGGAGGGGCCGCGTTAGGTGGCAGTGAGTGCGATATACGTTCTGCTGAGTTTCAGGAAGGGTATTTATTCGTAAGTACTAGTAAAGGTATGAGGCTGATCAACTTTATAGAGGATAACGCCCGGTATATAACAACAGCCTATACCTTCTACGGGGAGGGCCTAAGAGATAGAAACAGCTCCACCTTTTATACAACTAAGGAGTTTGAGCCCGAGGAGCCTGTCCTCAATAAGGCTTGGGTAACTCCTAGCGACCACCCGTACACTCCAAATAAACTAAACCTGTTTTTGCCTTTAGAGAACGACACAGACGGGGATTTATCCGGAACATCCGCTACGCTAACTATGACTACCAGCTCGACAGACGGAACCGGTAATCCGCAAGTAGTTGTCGATAGCCCTTTTGGGGCCTTTAGTGGCGCGCCTACAACTTGCTTAGAGTTCAATAACAACGAAGACAGCGACTCTCTTTGGGAGGGGTCTTTCGCGTATTTAGAGGACAGCAGTACGCTGTCTCCCCACCCTTTGGGCTCTAGTCAGCCTTTTACTATAGCTGTATGGGTAAAGCCGGCGGCGTCTATAGGTACTTGGGGAGACAGGTCCCGCGACCTGAACTTGTGCTCTAAGGTGGTTATCGGCACTGAGATGCGAAATAGGTTTAGCCTCCCTAACGATACTGCTGAGTTTCAGCTTTACATAAACACTGATGGGGACGTAGCCGTAAGCCTGTATAAAGAAAACGATACAGCGACGTACGCTAGAATTAAAACCAACCTAGCAAGTGCTACCGGCAGCCCTACCGTACCTAATCCTTCGGATGACGTGTGGACTCACATCGCGGTAACCTTTGATCCTGCTATAGATATCGATGCGGCTGGGGCAGTTGATGCTGGCGATTCCCCAGTAAGGTTCTATATAAATGGCAGCTTAGTTAACGACGCAAACTATGGATGCACTGGGTCGTATCACGTTGCAAAGATAGGCGCCCTATTCCACCCTTGGACATATATGGCTAATACGGATGCTCCTTTATTTATAGGAAACTCCGGTAGCGACCCCGGGCATGGCTCCACGACTAACCGAGGCAACTACTTTGATGGGAGGATGGCCTATCTCGGGATGTGGGGAAAAGTACTAACGCCAGTAAGTGTCTCAGCCTTGTATAGATCCGGTGCAGATGGCGGAGTATTTCCGGTTGGGGGCGGAGCTGAGCCAGCCAGCCTAACCTCGAATCAGTGCAGATCGCTGTCTACTACGTTTAAGTCTGGCACGGCCATAGCCGCCATAGGACATAATATGGGGCTTACTATATTAAGCAAAGAGCGTGATTCATATCCTACTACTATAAAAAATAGCTTTAATGACACCGCCTCCGTTACCTATGACATAGGCACAACCTCAACCGATATGAAGATACTCTCAGCCCCTGGGGGAGATCTAGACTCTAATGGTTGGGAAGCTGGAGACTTGGTGTACTGTACTGATACTTTTCAGTCGAGAACTATTGAGGCTGTCTACGATGAGCGTCTTATAGTAAGCCCTGAGTTTACTACTACTAGATCTCCGAGCGCAGGAACTATACAAGTAACTAGGGGAGTTACGGGTCTCTTAGTAAAAGATGATACTTTGTACCTGGCACACGGCCTGAGAAAAGTATCTCGAGATGCTTCTACTTGGTGGTCGGCCCCGTTCGGTTCAGGGATATTTGATTTCGTTACTACTACAGTATCTCTGTCTGACTTGTCCTCTATACGAGGGCTAGCGGAGTCTGGAGGCACTCTTTATATGGCCACAGATATCGGAGTATTTCATATTACCGATGAGATGTTTAACTCTGAGTCTCAGGGAGCTCCTCTACTCTATTCAACCGAGTCGGGGTCCGGTATCTATAAGATTATTCAAGGTACTGCAGATAGTTGTACTGCTGTGGGCATAGACCCTGAAACTGGCCACTTACTAGTAGCTAACGATGACGGAAGGGCTCCGTCCGTTACTGAGATAGACACATCAATACACCAAGCATTCCAGTTTTTTGATGCGAACTCCACGCCCGCAGTTACGGAGACGGTGTCGGTTATTACTACTTATAGAAACGTTAATGGGCCTCCAGACGTAGAGGTGGACTGATGGCATTTTGGTTTGGCACAAGCTCAGGCGCCGTTATGGGGTCCTCTTCTTTATCTATAGAGGAGCAGAAGTATTCCCCAGTATTTGATGAGCCTATAGACGTTAAGTACTTAGATCAGCTACTTCCGTCTTTCTACAGAAGTCTCATGTCGGATGAAGAAATATTTACTTCTGTGTGGGCGGGAGCAGTTCCTGCCCTTTCGGGAGAGCTGCTAAATCTGTGGCATATTGACTACGCAAAAAGCCTGATTGATATGCCGGTATTTACTCAGAGGAAGTGGGTAAAGCTGGATTTAGTAGAGGATGAGACCTTTGATGTCGACCCTTCGCTAACTATAGACGGTATCTCGGGAGTTTATTCCATAGATGAGGAGAACGACCGTCTCGCTGCCACGTGGAGCAATAAAGGTAGCAGTGACCGAGCTTTTAAGCCTCTCAGGGGAGAGGCCACTGAGAAGTGTTCCTTGTCGTGGTCCACAGAGATCACAGTTGACTCTGCGGAAACCTACGCGGTGTCTCTTACGGGATACTTAAGCTCTGCCGCACATACTGCGGAAGGCACGACTTTAAGGGGGGCCTTACTATCGGGAGTTATAGCTACAGACACCGGACTAGACTTGTTCGCTTTACACGCATCATATGCCGGAGACTTAACTGCTATTAGGTCTGGGTCAGCTTTATCCGTAGGTAAAACCTACCGTATTGATTCAACATATACGGCAAATACCACCAGGTTAGTAGTCTCTGCGGTTGACCCGAACTACACGAAACTGCAAACCTCTACTAGTCCCACAGCGCCTAGCTCAGACATCTACACGAACGAGATTAAGAGCGACGGATATTATATCTCTCCTCCGTCAGATCCGTTCTACCACGTAACCTTCTCAACTGTGCCTTCTATAAAAGTAGGTTCAGTGCTCAGTACATCGGACTATTCTACGGCCATAAGTACTCACGGATCGACAGCATTTTTGGCTGACCGAATACGCGAAAATAGTATAGTGACCGAAGATCAGTACTTATCCCTAGTTGAGAGTTATGGATCTAGTGCAGTAACTGCTACGTCGGTAAACTTTGAGACCCTAGGAGTTACCGTAGAGGACAGAGTAGTATACGACGGACAAGAGTATAAGATCTTATCTGTCCAATCAGACAGAATATACTTAGACCTGTCTTTACTCCCAGAAGGGGTCCCAATCTCATACACTATAGTAGGGCCTCAAGTAGTCGCATCAGTATCGTCTAACTTGGCAGCAGACGCAGGCGACAATACGTTCTCTGTGGACTCTTTCGGTACTACAAACTTAGATACTCAGAATGCTATTAGCACTATACTACCCAAACTGGGTTCTGAGACAGACGGTGACTATGCAGCCAGAATCCTAACTGAGAAGTTTTTGGCTGCAAAAGCATCGATGGTAGGGACGTCTACTAACTGGTCATATGTAGACCCTACGTCTACTCACGGAATTGTATACCTTCCTCGTATTCAGAGTACTCTAAAAGATCCCTCTCATTTTTTATACTCGGGCATCGATTACTCTATAGGAGCTGCTGGTAAACTAATTCAATTCCACGAGCCTCCGCCCTCCGTAATGTACGCAGAGTACGTCGCCTACGATGAGCAGAAACTCTACAACAACTTTGGCCATTTTGTAGGTATCGGTAAAGATGAAATCTCGTCAGAGTCTTTACGATCTAAGATACGGGCGTTGTTTTACTCGTACTTTAGAGGTCCTACACTAAAAGCAATAAAGACCGGCGTGCAGATTCACCTAGGCCTTCCTATTGCTGAGAGAGCCGGTAAGGTAGAGGCAATTAACACGGCATACTCCGGTAAGTATGGTCAGCTAATCGTGGCGGGTAAGTCTTATCTATACCCTATCTCGGTAGGTACTGAGTTAAGCGTAGGCGACTCTGTCGAGATCTTCCAGACGCTATCTGAGGGAGTTAACGTTCTTGACTACGTTAATAGCCCCACCTGGTTTGAGTACTTCGATGAGGAGCCTTGGGAAGTACAGAAGTACCACCAGTTCCTAATAGAGCTAAACTTAGATGCTTTTGATGTACCTGACTTGTCTGACGCAGCTGCTTTTGTGGACGTAATTCGGCCTACCTGGAAGGGGGCCAAGTTCCTAGCGTTCAAGGCATTAGAAGATGATCAAGATATATTAGACGATATCTTAATTAAGCCTACAGTCCATATATACGAAGAGATGTGGTCAAAGCATCACCCACTCTATTCTGGAAGATTTTTTGGGGCCTCGCCATTTGATGACGGTAGTGCGGACCCTAGCGTGTATGCGCCTCTTGATCTGGACTACGACTGGTCTTTTGACTCTGGTTTAGCCGAGTATGACAAGCCTGCCCTAGCTATGGCTAGAACGGCTGAGATGAGAACTGCAAACTTGCTGTGGAGAGACACAACGTCGGAAAGTAAGTTTTTATCCGGCGAAGTAAAACTGTACGAGGGGTACAACAGATCTGCGAGTTTAGCTGAGGTAGATTCCTCCGGAGATTCCAAGGGCGTGCGAGCCCATTTTAGTGGGGGGTCTGTAGTCTCAGAAGCAGGTGTAGTGGTTTCAGAGCCGTCCATAGTTACTCTTAGTACCGTTTCCGTGCCCTCTGGGTCTACTGCCACCTCTGCAGCACAGATAACCTTTTCGGGAACTACTTTTACTGATTCAGCCTCAGATAGTTATATATTAACGAGCTCCTCGGGAGCGGTTAGCGACGCCCCCGTATTTCCTTCGGCAGTAGCACTAAAATGGTCGGACGTTTCTAACTGGCTATCTGACGGTGTTGAGGGGACTGGGTATTCCTATGCGGCGGTTCCCGTCATCTCTATTGTTAGCGACACAGAGGTAATCGTAGATATTACGGGAGTCTCCCCCTCTGGCACTGTAGTAGCAGAGGTTCGTAAAGGAGGGCCCACAGGTACGGTACTGGCGAATGAGGATTTATCCGACGTAGACGGTAAAACTTCGAGTGGGGGCCTTTTTTGGGTAGAGGCCTCCTCAATAACTATCACAGACTGGGGAGGCTCTGGGCAGCCTCTAGAGGGCCTTACTACCTCCGTAGATATATACCATGGCGTGAACGTAAATATACTCACCGAGGATGAAGTGTATTTAGCCGTCAGATCCACAACATCTTCAAGTCATACCTACTCCTCGGAGTTTGACTATTCTGGATGGTACGTAGCTAAGGTTGTTGGATACGGAACAGCAGGTAACGAGGCATACCTCCACATCGACGATGAGGAGCTTGGAAATGCGTTCAGTAATACTACTGACTTAGAGTGGATTATCTGGAAAAATCCTGACTTGCGCCTTACTGTTCACTCCCAAAGATCTGGTAACGTCTTAATTCCCACACTTACCGGCGACGGTACTCAGCTAAGCTCTTTACCTACTTCCGGCACATCCACGGAATCTCCGTCAGTAATATCTTTTACAGGCGCGGTTTTTACTAAGACGGGCACTTACGGATACTCGATTAGGCCGCAAACCTTTACAGATAGCAATGCCTTAATCACTCGAGGTGTTCAGAGAGATTTCATAGTAGAGATTTCAGGGGCGGCAACCTCTGAGTTGGACGGTGAGTATGCAGTTGATTTTGTTTATGGAAGGACTATAGGCGCTAGCGATTGGGCTTTACTGCAGCTGACCGCAGATGAAACCTCGTGGCCTTCAAGCGCATTCCCGGCGGGCCAAATTATCGATTCTGCAGTAAGTATTACTATACGTAAACGCCCCTTTCACGGAATATCAGAGAACGGGTGGACGCTACGTACTGACGAGGGTGAGTACCGAATACTGGGCGTACAGGACGATCCAGACCACGACTACGTGCCTAGCGCTCTGGGATCAAGGCTATACGTGGATCACGTATTTGATTCTGGCGCAGATCTCGGAAGCTGGTTTGCGTATGCAGATAATCCGGGCGTATTTGTAACCGTGCCGTTTATTCATACGGATGAATACGTTTCTCTAGCTGAGCGGTGGGAAGGCTCAGGAGCCCGCACGGGATTGAGCTACCCTGATTGGACCCCACCGCCGATGGTTTTACGGCTGCCTTATGACGCAGAATACGTAGAAGGTAGAGCAGCGATAGTAGATAACAACTACTTCCGCACGTACATGGACTACTTCTTCGAGCTCTCCCCAGATGAGGAAGTATCTTTGACTCTAGAAGTTTCCCCTGGTCTTGGAGATAGGACTTACTCTCTGGGTACGTGGACCGAGAGACCTCTCGTCGACTACTACGACAAGTTCTTCGGCTGGTGGAGCTGGGATCACGACTATTTAGGTGGGTATCTTGGGGCAGTTCTATTTACGCAGAAGATAGGTAGTGGGTCTTCAGGAGGCGCTCCAACAGCAGGCCCCTTTACAGGTAATGATAGTGATGCGGGAGTAGAGTACTTCGTGTTTGAGGACACTAACGGTAGCTTTACTACAGATATCTCTGACGTAGACTCAAACGATCAGCCGAACAACATTACTTATATCTGTTTGACAGAGAACTCCGTTACTGGTGAAAGCCTCCAAAATGACTGGCTACAGAGAGTAAGAGTACATGGAAAAGGCGTTCATAATGCCAGATTCATCGCTCTCCAAGTTATTGAGGTGCAGAGCGATACGCGACTCTTGTTGCGATATCACGCTTCAGGAGAAGACGACGACTCATCTCCTATAGAAAGCCAGTGGTTTGGGAACAGCGGCCACCTAAGATATTTTATACGGGATCTTCAGGACGTAGATGACGACGTATATGTACTTAGCTCTATAGGTGTCTGGTCCCAAGTAACGTCTATCTCGGGTACGCCAGACCTGTTTAACGTCGGCTGGCTGCCCGCAAGCTCAACAGCTCACGGTCTTCCTCGAGGACTTACGTGGGGCATTAACCACACGGACTACCCAGATGATCTTGCTCGAGAGCTACGCAACGGCGGCCCTGTTAGTATAGACAAAAGAACGCAGTACCAGACGTACATGTGCATTCATTTATTTAGAGGGGACTTAGCTAACGGCGGCGGAAGCATTACTCCCACAGACCAGGCGGACTTCAATAAGAAGACGGAAGACGGCTTATTAACTACTGGGTACTACCAGGTTGCTCCTACTCCATATACCTCTGCAGGTACTACGGAAGTGGGAAGTATGATAGCAGACGGCCCTGTATTCTCGGCCACTGTTAGTCCTGCCGCAACTGCAGAGGGTATCTTACAAGTACTGAGCATACCTGCTACCTCGTTCACCATAACTTTTGATGACGGGACATCAACTACAGTCTCCATCACTAGCCCCCCTTGGACTGACGTAAGTGGAGTAGTAAGCAGCATAGTTTCTTCTTTTGCGCCTTATAGCTCTAGGATAGTAGTGTCTGAAGGGAGTGCTGCAGGTACTGTATTGTTTAAGGCACCTGCACCTGGACCGGACGGAAACTCAATAACTTTGAACTCTATGGGAGCCTCTACAGCCATTGCGCTCCCATCGAGCTTGGGCGGAGGAGTGGACGGAACTATTAATCTTACTGATCCCTACACGGGGGTAAGTGTTACAGATTCCGCTATAGTCTTAAGGTCTGTAGCTAATCCGTTTAGCGTAGGCGGTGCCTTGGATTCAGTAGATATTGATAGTTGGTTTACCCAAGGCTCAGGAGATAGTTATACTTTTACCGTAACTGAGAGAGTGCCTGACGATGAACCAGATAGCTGATAGTCTTGAGCCAAAAGAAAAAGTTCGAATCCTCTTGATAAAAAACGGGAGGCCTACTGCCGGAGTTTACTTAGAAGACGGCAAAGAAATTCGGTCACCCTCCCTAGATAAGAGATCTAAAAATGTCCCTAATAAAAACAGCTAAGCAGAGATGGATAGGTTTTAGGAAAGCAGCGGGAGACGTTGCGGACCTATTTTCTCCAAAAAATCAGGTAGAGGCACGACTTATACATGCGTCCGGCCCGAACAAAGGCCAGGTGTATAAGTCATTTAAGGGGCGCAACGTAATAACGAGCTGGCAAAGCTCCTCCGGCACTGCACCTACGTCCGGTCGCGACCTTATGCGCAGGCTTATTGCTCCTCCTACAATTGGATCTACCCCAGTTCCTGGCTCGCTATCCCCTTATGACTCATCTGGCACCGACACGGGCGAATACATATCCCGCATGGTTTTAGGGAGCGGTACTTCTGCGGAGGCCGCTGCAGACACTGGGCTAGATGTTCCTCTTCATGCTACTGACGATGTAGCTATAGTTAATATCAGCGAAGTAGAGTTCGACCCTACCGATACCTACGTAACTTTTGTAGCAAACTGGAGTGAGGCTGCAGCTAATGCGTCCATCGGAGAGGTGGGGTTGTTGTCGGGTAGGGGGTCTCCCTCTGGTACGGACTATTCCGCCATAGATTTTTTGGGCAGGAAGACATTCTCTCCCTTTACTAAGACCGACGAGTTTACTCTCCAAATTCGTTGGACTTTGAGGTTCTAATGAGTATTGCAGATAAGTTTAGAACATGGTCGGAGATGGATACTGAGGATGACTTCATTCAGTATCTCGAGCGCTTAGTGTCAGGTGATCCTGCTCTATCCGCAGCTTCCACGGCGTCCTCTAGAACAAAAGGTATTAACAGGCCTTTGGCTAGGCTTGCTCATAATACCGACGCCCTCTGTGATGCACTAGTTGCTGCGGAGAGTAAGTTTCTTATCCCTGCATCGGGGGATGAGGTACTCGATAGTACCTACATTGAGTTTGATGGCTCTCTTACCTCTAACCAGCTCACATTTTCAGGGACGTGGAAAATACTGGGTATGGCTCCTGTAGAGGACACTGCCGTAGGTATTACTATCCCGGATGCAGGTAGCGGTACTGTAGTAAATATGGGCGGAGATAACGTAGTGTACGCTGTAGTAGACAGAACTGCGGGTACAGCCCCCTCAGTTACTCTACAGACGGCAGCGGGCTTTGAGGCGCTCTCTACAATAATTTCGGGAGCTTCCGATAAACTGAGCTACATATTTATCGGGTATTCGGTAGGTACTGCAGGTAACAAGTCCGTTTTCCGTTTATTCAATGGCATTACTATCAGGTCCAGGGAGAGGTACTACGGACACGGCCATGAGTCATTCTTTGCTACAGCTGCAGTCTCTAGACAGAACTCTGGTAACAGCGCCACTATTCAGTGCGAAGGCGAAGTAAGTTGGAACGCATCTACGGCTACGCTTGGTTGGGACCAGCCGCTAAAGTTCTTTATACCTGGTTCGACAAAGCACGAAACGAGCGGTACTGCCGGTACCTTTTCATTTACTGGAACATCTAGATTTCTTTATTTTATACCTGACAGAAACGAATCAACTGTCGTTTCAATAGACGTAGCGACGGAGCTTCTAGAGGCGGAGTCAAGAGACATAGATGTCTGGGGGCACGACGGAGTAGATTTTATTCTTGTAGGTAGGGTTAACCACGATAACAGCTGCTTTATTTTCAGTAACGGCCAAGTTTTAAACGACGGCACTGTATCTAAGTTGGAGAGATCTCCAGTAGAGACTCTAACTTTTAGGGACGACGCAGGTACTGCTACAGATACTATAGGTAATGTCGAGTTGAAGGTTAAGGCAGGTAGTGGCCTTGATATCGAAACTACGACTACTGCTGTAGGGACTCATACGGCTGAGATCACGATGGAGACGCTCTGGCACACCAGGTCTCTTACCGCTCTGTCGACTCCGCTAGACATAGGTAATACGGCAGTAGTGCAGCGAGTAGTAGTTGACAGCTCATCGCCCGACGGGCATTTGTTTCTTACGCATGACTATGTCTTCGCTGTCCCTGGATATAACGATGGGGCAGATCCAGTACTGTTCAGTATTATCCTAAAGGGAGATAGTTCTCACCCAGGACTCAATCTTAGTGATAGTGAGTTCGCATGGATAATTCTGCCTGATCGAGCTTCGGATGGCGACGCGGGTATTAGCTACTTTAACTTCACTATGAATGCTGGGGAGACTGCTAACACTAGTCAGATTCAGCACGGGCATCTAGAGGACTTTCCTCACAATAATCCGAATGCATATATCATAGCACATCGGCCCGATACAGATGCTACTTGGGCAGGAGGTACTAGATATAACTTTCTCGACTTGAAGGGTATACGAGACGGAGCGTCTATACCCCTATTCTCCGCAGATAGGTACCACGCGCTAGTTCGCTATTCCCAAGACATTACCTCTTGGCAGGCCGGCGCGGATATGGAGATCGAGTTTGGTTGGGACGAAACTGGCGTATATACCTCAGCTGCGAACATGTATTACATCCGTTTTGTAGGAACTGATACATCTCTAGGTGTGTTCCGAAACGGGTTTAACTACACCAAAATTATCGCGCAGGGAACTGGAGTAGACAATGGTACGGGCGCAACAGGTAAAGTTGTCTGGGAGAGGGCTAACGCTACTGCGGCCGACCGCGACATGGCGGTGGTATACACAACTTGGGATGAGGAGGACATTGATTCCGGCAACATAACCCGCTATTTCCTGTCTAGCTCTGAAGATGAAGACATTATGCACGATGATGTAAACGTGCTTTTCGGTAAGTTCTACTTTGGGTACGCGGACAGCGGCACTGGAACTGCTTCAGATGCAGCATGGGCTAGATTTTGCTTATGGGATGGGACCCAGCTGGATCTAGATAAGGACGAAGTGTTTATCAGGTACTCAGGTACTCCATCTCGACTTAATAAAGATATCCATAGGGGGCTCATATCTACCCTGGACGGGACCTATACTGATAACCAACCCGGCCGAGACAGTAGGTTTATTACGAAGGGAGGGCTAGACGACCACGGTTCAGGGTCTAGTGATGGCGGAGCACAAGTTAAATCAAGCGTCGCCGCCACCGCTTTTGGTCCCTACGTACCCTTCCTTAACTTTGATAAAGTTGAGCAAGAGACCGGCGGCTTCGAAGGTAAGGCCATCTACCAAGTAATGAGCGGCTTTGATCACATTTTTACCGACTCCCTAAGCACGGGCATCGACACCGACGATGACGGCTCACATGACAGCTTCGGAGCTGATCGTATTGCCATTAACAGTGGTATGTGCGTATTTGGCGATACGTTTATCGCCGATACCAGAGGCGGTCAGATCGAGATTTCTGATTCTAACTACTGGATAGGGTCTTCAAATAATAGCTCATTGGCTAACTATACGCACAGAGCAAACCATTGCATAGAGCTTCGAGAGTCCGTATGGTTTGGCCACCAAGGTGGGTATGGTAACGCCACGCATGGGTGGGACGGAAACTCGACTGGTGCTGTTACTTCAGTCGACGTAGCCAAAGGACATTTCTGGCGCGTAAAGTCAGGCGTCAGTGCCAATACAGCGCCCTTCTGCGTTCGTTGGGGACGTAATTATATCTACATGCGTCCTGATGCAGACTACACGATAGATACTGGAAATGGGAAGCTGTGTTCTAGGGCAGAGTATAAGCTATCTAAGTGGCCTCCATCTTTTTCTACCACCTCTACAAAACAGTACGGCCAAGGGACCCGAAACTTTACGGACTCTCTCCACAGCGACGGCTACGGTGATGATGAAGGCGTTTGGTTATGCATAGGCTCGTGCTTCATGTACGCGGAAATAACAGAAGCTCAGTTTAATGCTGCATCTACGTTCCAAGCTTTCACGGGATCGGACAATGGGACGGGAGCATCTCCACAAAAAGGGGGATTTAGTACCTCTACCAACTACTTAAATAGTGATCACATCAAGGCCATAGGATTTACTAAAACGGGCACTCAAGTGACTTTAGAAAGCCCTCTGCCGATACATTACAACTCTGGAGTTGACGATACGGTATGGCAGGATGGAGTCAAGTGTAGACACCCCAGTTGGGGCGGCTCAGCCACTAATATAGACCCTGCCGATCACGAGGGCGGGTATGATCCAGATAAGGGACATTTCCCAAATACTGGAGTCAGGTTGGACGGATCCAGTGGCGGGAACAACGGCGTGGGAGTAGGCAACGGAGCCAGCCTTAACTTAGAACCTCTACTTCCCGAACTTCCTATAGGTAAAGTGGACTTTACGCTATCTTGGGGCCTCCAACATCCGGGGCCTTCTGGAGACACGAATCAGAATGAGAAACTGTTAGCAATAAAGCAAGCGCTTAAGGGTAGAGTAAAAGATACCAGCTCGTCAGAGACTAAGCCATCAACCTGGACTCAGGTGAGGGGCCCGTTTCTTAGGTCTTTCTACTTTGACCAGCTTTACCACACGCATGAGGTAGACTTTGACCTAGGTGAGATAACCAGTAGTTCTAGTGGGCACCAGCACGGCATAACAATCGAGGTTGAAGGAGAGACCGAAGGGCCTAGTAACCACCAGATAGTCCAAGCGTGCCACCTAGACTTTTCTATGCCCGGCATGAATCAGAGACGGGCGCTGTTATTTAGGACGGAAAACAACGCTAGCGTAGACGTGATTTTTGCAAGCGTTGATCGCTTGAATGCAGATGAGAACTACGAAGGGAGTGGGTTTTTTATTACGGGCTGGACAGAGAGCATTAGCCTCTGTACCACTCTTGATCTGAGTGCCTTCAACGTAGACATCGATGAAGATAACTTCGATGACTCAGACGGCACAGCTGATATCCAAGGTAAGTACGGCACCTGGGATGACTCGTAAGCGAAAAAAGAGGGTATAGGAACGGGGAATTCCTATACCCTCAGGGGTGGACCTGGGGAGAGATCCGGGGGGAGAAGCTTACACAGTATGCATCTTCTTTTGTTGTTGCAACACCTGTCTCAACAAGATTGGCTGCATGCTTTGCGCGTGTGCATCTGGAACTCCGATGGAGTCTGCATACGTTTGTAGATCTTTAAGCGTCATACGCCGCAGATCATTTTCTGCATACAGCTGAGACCCTCCATTAGTTGGAGGTTCTTCCGCAGCTTCGAAATATTCAGTATCAACGTCTTCTTCAACTTCTATTGGGGGTAGGTTCGATTCCTGCTCATTTCCAGAGAGGATATCGAAGTCCCTCTCTATCTCGCGAGGCATTCTAGGCCAATTACGATTCTGCACACCGTGCTCCAAGATATGGTGTGCAAGTACGTCTTGCCTCTTTTGAACAACATCTAGCATGGCAAACATACCCATCATGCCTGAGATTATCCTCTCAAAAGGATCATAGGCATACTCGTCAGGTATTGGGGCCTCTTCCTCCTGAGTAAAGTCAGCCTCTACTAGGTTGTCCTTCTGCTCCGCTTGGTACTTCTCTTCTTCTTCTTTAGCAGAGAAGGTGTTTACGATAACTTCAGGACCTGCGGGTCGTGGATCGAAAGGCTCCTCCCTCACTTGAGGATCTTCAGCCATAGCGTTCTCTAGCTTTGAGGTTGTAGCATTTGCAATAGCTTCTTCAGTAGCATCCTCAGCAAACTCAACGTTTAGAATCCGCTCAATGAGGTGCTCTGCAGCTTCTCCCCGCTTAGAGCGATTACCCGTTACCGCTAGGTGCAGCTGCTGTAGAGGTCTCTTATTCATAGCCTCTAGTTCTGCCCGCCTGGATTCTCTAGTTATCAGGCTTCCCGACTCAGTATCTTCCGTAGGCTCTACACTCAGCGTGTCCGCGGGTTGGGAGTCACTTTCGGAACTTTGTGCCGCTTCTTCTATCATTCTGAGTGCGGCCTGCTTATCCGGATAAGTGTACCCCTTCCCATTTTCCATCGGCTTAATGTGATCTCCGAAATCCCATACCCCTTGCCTTTTTGCGTCGATTACAGTTGCAAGGCTTTCGCTATCGAACTGTATAAACGCATGTGAAAGTTGGTTTGACTTGCCCCAAAGAATTTGAGCAAGCTGCACCATAAAGGGTTTGGGCGATCTGAGGGCCAAGAGGTCCTCGGTCTTAGTTGTTTCATTTACTTCTAGTCTGGCCATTTCTTCTCCTGTGGATCTACCAGGTCATGGTTTGCTGTCCAACATTGGACTACTGTATTGTTTGGACAAGACGGGCAGTGCAAGTCACACTGCATTTGAGATCTGAGCATGAGTTCATTTTCTTGCACAAAGCTGTAAGTCTTATTCCGTATATCTTCTACCGGATCTTCTACGTCTATAGGCTCTCCCATTAGTAAGTCGATTAGGTCTTCTCTAAGCATAGCCCTACTGGCGTTTACGTGACCGTGTAGTATGCACGCTTGGACTATCTCCGTGGTGCTCATCATAGGAAGTTTTCCTAGATCAAGCTCAAAGTCCTCTATGACTTCTTCCTTCTTCTTACTTGAAGATTTTGGAGGGCTTGGGTCATCTTTTGTCGGAGGCTCTACTATTTCTGGAAGAGTGCCTAAGACGTGCTCTTCTAGTATCTCTAACCTTCTTTGTAGATCGAGAATCATTCGAGCCATATCAGAGGTTTTCATAGGGATCCTCCTCCAGGCTTAGGGGTGACACAGTTGCACATACTTTAGGGCTTTCTCCCTCCCTTTTATGAGCACATACGGTAAAGTTATTTCGGTCCCGGATACCAACCAAACTGCTAATACAGTCCTCTACTAGCTTAATCATGTTGCTAGTATCCACGTCCTTAAAAGGGCTTTTTATGCGCTTATCTTTTCCGTAAGTCCGATTGTATATGCTTTCTGAAGGCATATAGAACCAAATATGCAGTTGGTACGGGGCTTCTGGGTCTGCCTCAAAAGACATAAGATCCCATTCAGATGCTCCCCCTCTTTCAGCGATAAACTTGTTCTTAAATCTCCTACCGGCGGCGGAGAGTATTCTCCTACCGCCCTTGTGGAAATACAGAGCATTTACCGATACCGGGAGCTCAGGAAACTCGAAGGCTATTTTAGCGCTCATGGTCTAGAGCGCCTCCAGCCGAAGGCTGCATCAGTCCTGCTGTCCTTGATGTCTTCAGCTCTCCGAGTTTGCTCTCTGCTTATGTTATTCAGGATGCGCCGGTAGTTTTCGTACCTAGCGTCTGCCTTATCCATAAACACTTCTGCCTTTAGTACCGCCAGGTCTATCTCTGCCCATCTTGGGTCTAAAGCCATTCGGTCTGACACCTGGTTTGCTGGCGTACCTTCTACCTCCTTGTAGTACGTCTTAAGAGCAGCTTCGGTAACTTTTAGAGTCCTCTTAGCAATCCTAAGAATGCCTTTGGCTCTGGTTGTTTCGCTCTGTACGTAGTTAGTCCACCTAGTAAAAAATGAGAACGCCTTTCCTAGTGCTATATCAGTTAGCTCTGTCAGGTCAGACGGCTCTTGAGGGTCCACCCACACTTCTTTCGATTCTCCATTAGGGGATTCAGCCCTAACCGTCGAGAAAGAGATTACGTCGTCTAGCCCGTCGGGTATCTCGGGGCGATCAAGTCTAGGAGCTATAGATGCATTTATTAGGTCAGTATCTACCTCTTCAGCTATCCCCTCGTACAGCTCCTTTAGCTTATCTACTGTAAGTGTTTCTTCACTATTGTAGTTCTCTGGTAATGGAAATCTGCTCATCCTGTTCTCCTTAGTTCTGGTCGGCATTTCCAAGTAAACGGGCAGGATTTACACAGATAGTCCTTTGTTATGCGAACAGGCATAGACTCTCTGTCTAACTCTCTGAGGATGGATTCCGCCCTAGCGGCCATCCTGTGCCATAGAGGTTTACTCACTGGCACCACGTATTCTTGAAGACTACCGGTGTCTTTGTTTACGTATAAATATGTGACGTCTTTTAATCCTAAAGGGAAACCGTACAAGGTTCCTTGCTTTTGGTGTTCTTTCTTAGGCGAGCTAAGTTTCTCAAAGCCTTTGGATGAGATACTTTTGATCTCTTGTCCATGTACCTTGTCTAAAACTCCGTCACAGCTGCCTTTTATTTTCAGGGCTTCGTGCCTAACTGGCACTTCAATCTCACACCTATCCCCTAAGCTCTCTTTGAAAGTCTCTTGAATTACGTCATGACACGCATGTCCGTAATCAAAAATCCTTCTTAAGTGCGCCGAAATAGCTTCCTTCCTCTCTACGCCTAAAAGTTCATAGGCGATTCGCCTGTCGCACTCACTTATGCTGAACTCTGAAGGATGTATGCATTTGTTAGATCTACCAGAATCTCTAGAGTTTAGAGACCATAGGTATTGATCTAGCTGAGTACATAGGTCGGCAGAAGGGGAGACCCGCAAAAATGATGCGGTATACGCTGCCTTTTTAGGCTGCTTATCTGCCATACAGGGCTTGCTGTAAGTACACATAGAGCACGAGGATTCGTCTCCTTTGTGGCTCCCTCTTCCCTCTATAAGTGCCTTAAGGTCTTCTACGTCTTCCGAGACTTCCCGATAGATTTCAGACAGCTCACCGGAGATGGAGAAAGAGCACCAGTTTTGGTTATTCCGGTTTACCAGAATTAGAAGTACTTTCTTCTTCTTGGTTATGTGGGCCTTAGTGGCTGCAGTTACTCTAGCCCATAGAGGTACTACCCCTTTAGCTGCAGACCCGTCGAATGCTCCAGCAGAGATAACCTCTACTTCTACTAGGTAGTCTCCTAGGAAGCCTGTGATCTCTACGTCTACTACGTCGTTGAGTTTTCCTACACCGCCCGGCGTAAACGCATCTCCGTAGTTATCCTTTAAGTACTCTGTTACCTTGCCCTTAAACTTCGCAGCTATCTTATCCCTGAGAATCTTCTCTGCTCTAGCCTCTTTGCCAGGCTCTTCTTGGATAAACCGCAAGTAGTTTTTATATCCACAAGATTCTCTTACTACGTCCTTCAGGGAGATATTCTGGCGGCAATCTTCCTGCTTCTTTAGGGACGTGTATACAACTTCCGTTAACTCCATCTACCTCTCCTATTCTTGGCTATCTATAGAAAGCTTCTTAAAGTCTGACTCAAACAGTATCCATGGCGTAGGGCTCATCCCTTCAATCCACATGGGGGTTACTAGCTCTGCGGGATTGAGTGTGGCTCCTTTACCGTTTACCTCAATCATTCCCTGAGCTTCATTTATGTCTATGTGGTGGCTGGCCCAGTCTTCTCTGAGTAAGACTATGCGAGTAGGGAGTGAGCCGATTTCTACGTGTAGTAGAGGTTCTTCCCCCGCCTCTAGTGCGCCCTTGCATAGCTTTTGCCATACGTCAGTACTAAGTCGGTACTTGTCCTTCTTAGTTTGCTTAGACTCTACTCTCCATCCGTGAAACACGCGCCCGTCACCGTCTTCATTGACGGATCCGGACATCAGTGTTTCCCGAGCTCCTACTAATGCGTTGGCTCGCTTTTCTTGCTTTATCCAACCTTTACGCTGGAAGTGCTTAGGCTGTGGCTTAGGGCCTACATGTCTAGGGCATCCCTTTCTATGCTTAACTCCGTCCCTTAGCCTAACCTCTCCCCCATCTATGGGGGTTACGTGTATCACCCCTCTGGCGTTGCATAGCTTGCAGCGCGTTTTAAACGTTCGCGTCTCCATGTAAGTATCCCCTGACCTGTTTCTGTATTTCTGCTGTTATCTTTGGGTTTTCTCTCAAGTAGGTAGCTACCCGATCTCGTCCTTGTCCTATGTTGTCTTCCCCTCGGGAATACCACGCACCTTTCTTACTGATAGCTCCAGAGGCCACACCTAGGTCAATAAGCTCTCCTTCCCAAGAAATGCCTCTACCGAAAACTAGGTCGAACTCAGCCGTCCTAAACGGTGGTGCCATTTTATTCTTTACGACCTTCACTTTGACTCGATTGCCGATGACTTCTTCGCCCTTCTTAATCTGGCCTATTCTTCGAACATCTAGTCGGATAGACGAGTAGTACTTGAGTGCGTTGCCGCCAGGCGTAGTCTCGGGATTGCCGTACCCGCCTATCTTATGCCTCAGCTGGTTAATAAATATTACCGTAGGGCCGTTCTTACCTATGACTCCGGTTAGTTTTCTTAGCGCAGAGGACATCATCCGTGCTTGTAGTCCTATGGTCATCTTATCCATGTCTGCTTCAAGCTCTGCTCGAGGCACTAACGCAGCGACGGAGTCTATGATGATAAGGTCTACGCTGCCCGAAGATGCCAAGTCTTTGACTAGCTCTAGAGCGTCTTCCCCACAAGCTGGTTGATTTACCAGTAGCTCAGTCATATCTACGCCAACGTCCTGCGCATATTCAGGAGTTAGTGCGTGCTCTGCGTCTATGAATACCGCAACGCCGCCGGCTTTCTGGCATTCAGCAATTACGTGAAGAGTGAGAGTGGTTTTCCCTCCGGCCTCTGGGCCGTAGATTTCTATTACTCGACCTCTTGGGAGACCCCCTACTCCGAGAATATGATCCAGCCCTACAGATCCTGTAGGTATAGCCGATACGTTCTCCATTACTTGGGCGTACTTGCCCCGTAAGGTACTAAGAGCGCCCTCTCCGTGCTTCTTATCTATGTCTTTGATTAGCTCATCTAGTAGGTGGCTCTTTTCCTTAGCTATGTCCGCTACTTTCTTCTTACCTCTTGGCATTTGAATCTCCTTTGCTTCTCTCTACCTTCTCTTTCTCAAATCTGTCTCTACGTCTTTTCTGAGCATAGGATACGCTTTTTGCGTCCTTCTTAGCCTTTTCGTGGGCTACCTTCTCTTCTTCAGTAAGGACTACAGCTCTCTTTTCCATTGGATCCTCCCTAGGGCACAGTACGCTATAAGCTTCGTCTACAGCATCAACGTAGTAACCCTTAGACCACATATTCCACTCTGGGTGGAACTCTTTAGTAAACCTGTACACCTCTCCGCACGTACATTCTATGGTAAGAACTACGTCCGGAGAGTCAGTACACTCCGTTTGGATGTTTGCGACATCGTGAATCATTTTACCTCTTTCCAGTTATCTGCAATTGTAGGTTCTGCAGGAAGTGGCACATCTAAAGGAGGATCGAAAGGATTCTCCATACACTCTTGTATGATTGCTGCCGCTTCTTCGCAGTGCTCTACAGGACAGTTAAATATGAGTTCGTCATGAACCTGGAGCCTAGGAGTACACCCTAGCTCTATTAGTCTGGGGTGTTTCCAACACTTAATAAGTGACTTCTTTACGATGTCAGCAGCAGTGCCTTGAATGGGAGAGTTTACCGCCTGCCTTTCGGCATGCCCTCGCTCTCCCCAACTCTTAGACCTTACTTTACTTAACCGTCTAAATCGCCCCGTGATGGTTTGTACGTACCCTTTCTTTTTGGCCTGATTCTTAAAGTCTTTGATCTGTTGGGCTATGCCGGGAAAAGACTCTAAGTAACTATCCAAGTAGCTTTGGGCCTCGACCTCACCTACATGTCTCCCTAGAGCATCGGTAAGGTTCTGAGCAAGCTTAGGAGCTGCAATACAGTAGATAATACCAAAGCCTACTGCTTTAGCTGCCTGTCTCATAGTTGCGGCTCGCTCATCTCCTACTTTCTTCAGCTCCATAAACTCTTCGTAAGGAACTTTCATCATGAGTGATGCTGTGTAGGAGTGCATGTCCATGCCCTCACGAAAACACTTAATCATGTTTTCGTCTCCAGAAGCGTGAGCCATTATTCGCATCTCTAGCTGTGCGTAGTCAGCGCCTATAAGCTTACAACCATCTTCCGCTATAAAAGCTCCTCGTATGCCGTGCTGGTCTCCACCCGGCCGCGGGATATTCTGGAGGTTGGGGTCGTTACTACCAAGTCTGCCTGTGAGCTTTATGGGTGAGTAGTTGGTATGGATATTACCATCTCGAGCTACGTGTTTTAGTAAGCCCTTTGCGTAAGTACCGTGAAGCTTAGACGCCTTTCGATGCTTTAGGAGGTGCTTACAGATTTCTACATCTTCAGTAAGCGCAAAGTACCTTAACGACTCCTCGTCACAGCTTGGAGCTCCCGTACCTGTTAGTTTCTTAGGCTTTAGGCCCATCTCGCCAAATAGTAACTCCCCTAACTGTTTCGGAGATCTAGGATTGATAGGTCTACCTGCTAGCCTATTGACCTCTCTTGCACATGAATCCATCTCCTCCTCTAGGGAACTGGCCATCGATTCGAGCATTTCTGTATCAATCCTAATTCCCTTTCTTTCCATAGCGAATAGGCATCGAACCTGCGGCTCTTCAGACTCCCAGTAATGGTCATATAGGGACCAGGTACCGTCTCCCCAGACGTCTATGTCTTGTAGCTTTTCGGATAGATAAACCACAAGCTTGCGAGTAATCCAAGCATCTAAAGAGCCGTAGTCTAGGAAACTGTCCCATACTATGTGCCCAGGCTTTATGTCTCTAGGGTCTGCTTTGCCGATTACGTCCTTGTATTTCTTCATGTGTACTTCAAAGTAATCCCAAGAGCAGTCATCTAACTTGTGCCTGTTTTCTCGAGTATCCTCGTCGTACAACCAGTCCATAATCATACTGTCTGCTACTGGACCACCTATCTGTATTCCAGCATTCGCCAGCCGGTGAGCATCAAACTTGAAGTTGTGGAGTGCTTTAGTAATCTTAGTATTTTCTAGTAGCGGCTTAAAGTGCCTTAGATATTTCCTAGGTACAAAATACCTAGAATCTTCTCCGGGGCTTAGGCCCATATACAGGACCTGGTCTTCTAAGCTTTTATACTTCTTACCAAGTGTTTCAGTATCCACCGCGAGAAGAGAAGAAGCTCCGCATCTCTTTAGTGCTTCTTCTACTTTACTCGGTCTGTCGACGTACACCGGAGGCGGAATGTCTAAGACAAACCGCATATCTCCTCCAGTCTTTCTACGTACTCAACGAGGTTCTCAAGAGGTCCTATCCCTAGTCCATCTCCGCCATCGCCGCCGTACTCATTCATTACATCAGTAAGGGTCTCAACTCGATCACACAGGTCGCTAGCTTTCTTGGCGTAGTGACGTACTTGCAGTACTGTATTCGAGGTAATCTCCTCAGTTCTCTTAGCAAAATTATCCATTGTCTCTATCAAGGTATTGGCGTCGCTTAGCGCTTTCTTGTACATGTCGCACCACGCATCATACTGAGCGCCAATAGCTATATTCTTTATCTCCGAATCGGGAAGGCCTTTCCACCTAAGCGCAGAAATACCCTTGGCTGCTTTTGACCATTTTCTCTGCCGTATACGGTCATCCAAGTCCAAATCTCCCCAATCAGGAGAAGACATCGCAGGGTCAAAGAATCCGAGGTCTTGGGTAATCAACTCCTTGGCCTCAACCTCATCTATCCAGCACACTCCGTAGGCATCCATATACAGATCCCTACCTTGGGAATCTGTAGTAATACCGGTTTCTCGTAACGGCATTACCAGCCCGTATAGGTTCTCGTCCTCATGTACTAGCCCTAAGACTCCTCTAGACTCTTTATCGGGATCTGTATTCAATATTACGTCAAAGCCTAGTGCAGTAAACCCCCTCAAGAAATCTCCTGAAATAGAGATGACTTTGTCTTCGCACCTAAATCGATACGACTCTGCTTTATCTCTGCCGCTAGTAAGCCGGGAGACGACGTTATCTCCCTCCTTAGTTATGAAGTGCGGCTCCGACTTACCTCTCCGGAACATTTCTGAGATGTTGGCTGATCCCTCAAAGCAATCTCGGTGCTTGTAGATTATCTCTTCCGTCATTTTGTACAGGTCTCTGCCGACATGCAGACTGGAGTTAATGGTCTCCATCTTCTTGCCATCAGCGGCAAGGAAGTGCGAATCCTGCACCTCCTTGGCACAGAGCACTTTGTAGTTTATCTGGCAGCCACTATCTGTGATCCTGCCTGCTAACCAATCTAGTTTTTCCGCATCTATGTAGTTTTCAGGGTTCTGTATAAATATCGCCCAAGACCCTGAAACGATAGCTATTACACTGTCGTCAGCTACTAATGCGGCCTCCCCTAGACATGCTTGTATCTCTGGAGTAAATCTCATCTTTTTCTTCTCCGTACATCTGTTCAATTGCTCCGTCTGGCACAGTCGCTAACATGCCGCATAGCGACATATACGCTTTAAAGTGGTGCCGCCCAGCAGCATTCGGCGTACCGTCTACTGCTTGGGCGGCGTTTAGCCAGGCGAAGGTGTGGTGATAGTCTCTCTTCTCTTTGAGGTAAGAGAGGGCTTCTTCACGTTTCGTCCAGCCCACTTAGCCTCCTACTGTCTGCGCCACCCGCTAGAGCGGTTCTCGAAAGGACGGCTCCTAGAAGGTTTAGCGACATCGTTCTTATACGGGTTTTCTTTCCCAATTGCTTGTGCCTGTCTGTCCAGAACTTCTTGAACATACTCTTCGTGGCTGTCGAACTTCTCAGGGTTGAGCATCTCAGGTCGGAAGATCCACTTAAAGTCCATAGGCTCCAGGAAGTCGTCTACCTCCTTCTCAGAGAATCCTAGGTCACCTAAGTCCGCGTAGATATGCGAGAAGTTTTGGCCTTCATGGATAAGCTGCAGGTTGTAGTTCTTTGACTTAGCCTTGCCACCGATGGTGCACTTTTCTCCAGTACATACGATTTTAATATTCTTATCGTATACGGAGCCTCGTTCAGCCGCGATAGCGTTGCCCTCATCATCTTCTACCAAAGCAAGCTCTTTGGCTCTCCCCTCATGACCACATTCAGGACATACGTGCGTGCCCCAAAATGCGCTATTCAGGTCTTCGTGCCGCATGGTCTCAATATCTCTTTCTGAGATCAGCTCATGCTCACATCCCATACAGTAGAAGCCTACAGTAGGTCCAACAGGTTTACCGAAAACAGCTTCGTTATCGTTAGTAGCGATATTAAATAGCTCTTCGTCGATATGCATCAGCATCTCGAACCTAGTCTTGGACATACTCCACACTTTTTGTCCGCCAAAGACTAGGGATTCTGCCTCTTCTTGGCTCTTCGGCGGCGCACACTCATGGTAAACCATACGTTCCCGGCCGCCTACTTCGATTACCTCAGTGTCGAACCACCTAAAGTCGATAAGCTGAATTGCCCATTTCTTAGAGTGCCACAGGTTTCTCCTTGCCTGCTCATCCTCTTTTGGGGTCATGTTGTAGTAGTGCTTAATAACGTCTTTTCCGTCAAAGCCCTCTGCCTCGGATGTGGCGATGTGGTTTTTCCCTCCGAGATAGCACTCCTCATACTTATAAGGCCCCTTACCAGTATTATCGTGGTCTGGGTCTACAAAGCGTACGATGGCAGTTTTCTTCCACCTTTGGCCGTCCCTCATCTCAGCTAGCTCAGATGCACTAGGCGTGATCTTAAAGTGCGTGTCTTCCCATGGGGGAAATACTTTGCTTGACCTTGATGCCTTAGGCTTGTTGTTTTCCTCGTAGTGAGCTCTTAATCTTCCGAATCTCATCTTCTTCTCCACTTGTCGTATTGCGTATTGCAGTTTTTATGGGCACTAATTTGGCCCGGTGTTTTTGCGCGTTGTATGATTTTCACGACTTGCTCTTTTGATAAATCATCTGGACTTGTACCTTCTTCTTCTCCTTCTTCGTACTGACAGATGTACGTCTGTCCGGTAGTGAACAAACGTTCAGCTATCTTAACAGCAGCACACGGCCTGTCACGTACAATTATGGCTTTCCCAGGCTCATTATCGAGAAAGACATATTTAGGGCCGCGTATCCTATCCAGTGCCCTTTTCTGGGCCTTGGATAGCGTAGATCCTTGCAGAGCTACTGTATGCGTAAAGCCCATCTGCTTTAGCCATAGACACGCTTTGTACCCTTCTACAATGATAAGGGGCATGTCTTCAGCATCCGGCGAGAAGTACCTACTAGCGTACACCTCATGAAATCCGTAGAGGTGGTGCTTAGTGTGCGGCTTATACCCAGGAACTATATCTTCGAATACAGATCCATAGACCTTGTATCGCGGGAATCCTCGATCAGTGTAAGCTCTTCCGCTAACCCCGATGAGTCGTCCTTTATAGTCCCGAATAGGGAAGGTGATTCGATCTTCTACTCGGTCGTACCCGATGTCGTGATCTTGGAGAAACTCCATAGAGAATCCAATATCTAGCATCTTTATCGGACATTCATCGTATGCCGATAGCACGTACTCGGGAAGAACATCCCAGTCTTCTTTGAGCTCAGATTTTCTCCTGATGTATTCAGGTACTTCTGGGCCCGTATTTATCGTCTGAACAATGCGTGAGACCTGCTCGCGCGTCAGCCCTAGTTTATACAGGAGCTGGGCTAAGGCTCCTCTTAACCCACAAGAAAAGCATATCCATAGTCCAGTATCCTGACTGAAGATAAAGGCTCGACTTGAGCCGCAGAACGGACACGTGGCCCGTAAATTATTATCTCCAGAAGGTCTGACATTTTGCAGGTACTTGTGGGCAACATCGTGTACCTGCTGCTCCACTAGCGCCTCCTGAATTGCTTCCTAAAGGATTTGGGGGAGAAACTACTAGTCACTCCCTGTACGTTTTTACTTGCATCATTTCTTGCTTTACTACTTGCCTCCTCGTCCTCAGAATCTGAGTACTTTTTGACCCAGGAATAGTCTGTGGATTCAGCTATCCCGAAGTTTTCGCAAAGAGCAGCATTTAGAGTAAGGCCTAAGCCCTCCTTCATGCTCCTCCCCGCATTAACGAACAGAGCCATCCTGTCGTTAGATCTGTCAGTTACTACTCGAAGAGCTCCGTCCACTCTTCGGGTGATATGGTCAGACCAGGCATGCTCTGTATCACTACTGCCCTTAGACTTTGATCCCTCTCTGTTTGCATGACCTGCAAATATCAGAGGAACCTTGGCTTTATCAGACATATAGCTTTTCATTTGGTCTGCCATTCTAGCCACATACCTATGTTCCCCGTTTACTTTGCCAGACATAGCGTCATCCGCCATGGCCTTGAAGTAGTCGTGAAACACTATCTGAGGCTTATGCTCTTCTATGGCTGCCTTAAACCCTGAGATTCCATCTGCAACATCGGTTATCACAAATCGTCCGCCTTCAGCTAAAGCATCCATCCAGTCGATCATCACCTTTTCTGCGTCCGTAGTTATATTTCCTTTGATTACGTCAATAAACGGAAGGCCGCAGGCTATGGCATAGATTCTCCACTTTAGCTCTTCTGCAGACATCTCTCTCGTGAAGAACAGAACCTTTAGGCCCATCTGCCAGTAAAACAACGCCATGTACAGAAGGAGAAAAGTCTTCCTAGACTTTTTCCTACCGTAGACGTAGAACACGTTCCCTCCGCAGAGCCCTACGGAGTTGTTACTGAAGTGGTCCCAAGGCCAAGGATACCCAATCAGCCCTTTGCCGCTTTGCAGCTGCTTAAGTTGATTTAGGGTTGCTTCCTTATCCTCACCTACGATGTAGGTACTGTTATCCTTTGAGTTGCTGCTACTGATCTGTTCCGCAAGTTGCAGAAGGATCTTCTTAGCCTCCCACGGATCAGTACCGTTCAACTCAGTTACCGCCATACTGGCTTTGTCTATATCGGTACCTAGCTTACGTGTTTTAAGCTCGTATACAATCGCGTCTACGGAATCGTTTACGTCTGAATGTTGGTACGTCGGACATAGATTTTGGAAGTGCTCAAGACTAGGCGCTTGGTGAAACGCTTCGTAATGTTCCTTAATCGTATCCCAATAGACTTGTGCCTCATCGCTAAGTAATCCGGGTTTATCAGCTCCCGCTCTAATAGCACTCGCTACGTCTTCTGACTGTAGGACTGCTGCAACTAATGCCAAGTCATAGTTCATCGTTTACTCCGGATAATAGAGGGCCCAACCGGCTCGTAGATATAGCCGGGATAGGTATAGGATCAGCTGGTACAGAGTATGGCGTAGAGACTACTTGGTCAACCACGAGGACCAAAGTTTAGGTCATCACCATGCCCCATATCGGGGTCTGGATCAATACCATTCTCCTGATTTAATGCGGAATACGGTGAATCTTGGTTTTTCATCCATTCCGCTAAATCTACCTCTATCTGCTCGCAAAGAGCGAGGAGCAGTTGCCAACTCTCCTTACTCCACGCTGAGAACGTCGTGTCTCCAACTGTAGTACCTGTCTCGGTACAGTAGGCTACTCGAGCCCAGCCAGTAGGAGATCCGCCTATCAACTTTGCTCGAACTTCCCCTACTTGTAGCTGGGTTACTGGAAAAGGCGTTTCTAGTTTTGTTGCCATTACTACCTCACTGCTCCTCAAACGGGAGCTCAAATACATTAACTACTTCTCTTCTGAGATCTGCCAGCCGGTTGTATACGTCTTCTTTGCACTGTGCAAAAGCCGCGTCTCTTTCTGACTCACTTGTTCCGCAAGGCACCGTACACCAGGCCGAGACCTCGAACTTGTCTTTGCCGTAGTCAGAGCTGTGTCCGATAGACACCGATAGGCCTACTGATGCGGGATTATCTGTGCTTGTCTCAGGCTCTATTGGCTCTGTTTGGGTATCTCTTCGCAGGACTTGTCTTTCCTGTACCTGTACGCTAGCTCGGTCTCCTCGAGAACCTGCTTTGGCTGCTGGTCTTCTACTAAATCTACTCATTGTCATCTCCTAAAGAAATTCTCACTGCGGCCGCTCTGCCTACAGAAACTACTGTGTAGGGAGCCACCATATCTTTATCAATTTGTCCCGAGGCTACTAAACGTTCTAGTATCTCAGGATCTACTTCTCTCCTTATTAATGGATCTCCGTCGACCTCGACCTCAGCGAGATCGGGATAGTCGTTAAGAAGATCATCGGACTTATACTCCAAACTGGTAGAAACTTTCGATACGGATATTTTCCACCCATCTCCAAGGTCTACCCGCATACCTGCTGAGGCTTCTTCGGGAGAGGCAGACCTAGCTACTCGCTTAATCTCGTCTCGTAGCTCCGACTCTCTGATAGACAGCTCTTGTCTATCTTCCTCCAACTCTTGAGTCTGCTCTACTATCTGTGCTTGAACAAACTCTATGTCCGCTTGTCGGGAGAGTATCTCCCTCTCAGCTTCTCCGATCTTACTTAAAAGCTCAGGACAGCTCTTCTTAATGACCTTCTCTACTTGTTTTCTGGACTCTGCTACGGTCCTTAGATCTTGTAGAAGTTCTCTCAGCCTACTTACTGTTTCCATATGTTCTATTCTCCTTGTCTATTTGGTATTTGGACTCCTTTGTGTATTTCCAAAAACCTGTCGGCCAACTTAAAAGCTTCGGACCATGCCAAGTATGATTTGTGGAGAGGCTTACCCTCCATAGTGCTTGGGTGCCTTAGCAAGTACGATGGATGAAAAGTGGCGTACGCCGCCCTCTTCACTGGCATACATTGCCCGTCAGTGATGACTTCTAATCTAGGGATACTTGGATCATTAGCTATTGAAGTAATGGACCTAGATTCCTTAGTAAGCGCCTTCATGGCAGTGTTACCGAGAAGTAAAATCACGTAAGGATCTACAATCTCTATAATTTTGTGTAGACGCTCACGACATGCGGCTATCTCAGACTTGTCCGGCTTTCTGTTCCGGTCAGGCTGACTATCCTCCGTGGGTCTACACGCCACTACGTTTGTTACGAACACCTCATCGCGGTTACTGAACGACGATAAGAGGCTCTGGAAGATTTCTCCAGAAGCACCCATAAAGGGCGACCCCTCAAAGTCTTCCACTTCTCCTGGGGCTTCCCCTACTATCAGTAAAGACGCGTTTGGGTCCCCTTCCCCAAAGACTACGTTAGTTCTTTCTCTTCCGGTTGGAGAGCACAGACCGCATCTTTCGCAGTCTATGTAGTCTTCGGATAGTTTCCCCAACAGCTCATACTTTTCTTCAGCTTGCATCTGTCTCTATTCCTTTACTACCCCAAAGGGATACTTAAGTTCTGTTAGGTGCGATCTGAGCCTGCCGCACATATTTCTGCATGGGGCTATAAGCTCATCCTCAAAAATAATTACTACGGGTTTTTCTACCCGCTGACTCCGGCCGATAATTTGCTCAAATCGGCCTCTATCAGTGAAAGGCATAGTAATTATTACTGTATCTAGATCAGACCGATCTAGACCATCCCTGGCCAGCTGAGTAATTGCTAGCACTATTGGATGGTTGTTGAGAATTTCTGGTCTATCTTCGCCCTTTGTGCCTCCGTATATAAGGCCTGACTCTTCATCGAAAGTGTCGTGCAAACCCTTTAAGTGGTTTACTCGTTCAGATAGGACCAAGGATATTCTACCGTCGTCTTTTGCCCCTCCAATAACTTCCTCTATGAGTTTGTTACGGGCCTTATTTTCTCCTAACCATGTGTAAAGCCTGGGCAGACTTATATCTCCAGATCTATCCCTAAGAGTTGCCTCTTCTTCTTGTGTAAGAGATACCCCCGTTTGGTAGAAAAATACTTCAGGTATGTTTTCTTGCTCTAGGTTCTTATATAAAACCTCGCCCGTGTGATATCGGTACAGAGCATCCAACCCATCTTTGCGGAAAGGTGTGGCAGACAGCCCCCACCTAACTCCGTAGCCTATAGACGCTGCCTTGTTAAAGTACGGGGCGCCGAGTCTATGGACTTCGTCATAGATCACTACTCCAAAGTGCTGCCTCATGCCCTTCGGTACATTCTCAATACCGTTACTGAGAGAGTGGATAATAGCTATGGCTATGGGCTTATCTTCCCAGTCCCAAGTATCTGCAGGGCCCTGAACCCACCCGATTTCGTCTTCTCTTATATCGGTGTGCTCCAATATCCGAATTTTCCATTGGTACGCTAAGTCTTTGGTTGGCACCACTATTAGAGCAGGAGTACCCATCTCAGCCCATGCATGAAGCGAGATGACTGTTTTCCCTTTTCCGCACGATAGGGAAAGAACTCCGCTCCCCTTGTTTACTAAGTTATTTTTACTTAGCGTCTGAACTTGGTTTCTGAGGTTATACGTAGTCTTTACGTTAATAGCAGGGAAGTTTGCTGGAGTAGTATCTACTACCTCAAACGGAAGATCATCATAGCCCTCATAAGAGATATACTCTCTGGGGACTTTCAAGTGCTCACCGTCTATTTCCCAAGCGACCACCTGGTTAGTTCGGTCACTTAAAGGGAAAGTTAGTGAGCTCTTTACTCCCTCTACATTCTTCATGTGTTTCAGAGGGAGCCACAAGTAGTCTGCTCTGTAGCCCTTTCCTGGGTCCATATCCATTTACTACCTCCTGTAGTCTTGTTTGTAGAATCTGCGCTTCGTAAAGAAGTGCGCTATTTCCTGATATACCGCTCCTGCGATAGCGGGAACGATGGCTTCTATTATGCGAAGCCCTAAGTCTATAAACTTATCTCTGGTTGTTGGGTGATAAACCTCTATACCTTCATCCGCGTACAGTACTGGAGGATCATAGGCATAGGGCTTATCGGTATCATCTATGTAGTTTTTCCCTCTGACTGCTGGAGGAGCAAAACTGGTAGGACTCTTGGGTGTTGGGGTACTCTTACTACGTGCTCTAAATCTTCCCGATCCTTGGGCCGGTCGATTCTCGGAGCGATTTGTGGTAGATCTTGATTGTTGTGTTTGCGGTTTATTTTGAAACGAATAGGTCCTTCTTTCTGAAGTACCTTGGGGTGACTGCCCTTTTAGTCTGTCATATAAAGACATCTCACCTCCTAGTGTTAGCGTGATAGAGTGTAGCGATCAGTGTTCTTATGCGAGATAAAACTCATTTTTGCCGGAGGGTCAGATGACTTACAGAACCTCGATTTTTGATTTTTTTGATGATGGAGGAAAGATCCTAAAGAGCGTGGTCACGGACCCCTCTGATCTTCCGGAGTTCGTGAAGACTGCTAGCTCTGCAAGTCAAGACGACCCATCGAATATGTTTGCTCTCGTTATGGTTGAAGACGGAGAGCCCCTTAAAAAGTTTGCTACGGCAGATGCGGGCAATACGTGGCTCTCATCGCTGTATTTCTCTGTTACTAAGGATCGCCTCCCTAGAGAAGCTCAAAAGGTAGCCGCGGCGAACCTGTTGATGGCTTGCGAACACTATGAGATTGAGCCTACTAGAGACATTGTAGAGCTTTCTGGCGATCACCTACCTACTACCAATGTAGTAGACGTGTCCGGCGCGTCTTTGCCTACTGTAAAAGTTGCTAACGATATCGCTGAGGATGAGTATGCTCTGCATCTAGAAGATGGGACGGGGGTATACCCTATTAATAGCGCCGCTGCGGTTAAGGCGGCAGACCAGTACTTCTCTCAGAATCATGCGGCTTTCCAGCCTAGGCAAAGACGGGAGTATGCAGTAAAGGTAGCTGCTGCGGCAGGCAAAGCAGGCCTATCTATTAGCGATGAAATTATGAGATATGCAGGCGATGGCTACAGTAGTGGCCTTACTGGCCACTTGGATGTAAGGTATCACCACCTAGTAGCTGAGGACGCTTCAGGAGAAATTAAGGAGGAGCTAAGTAAGCTAGCTCACAGTCGAGGCTCTCTGAGCCCCGATGACTTTGCAAGCCGGTTGCACCAGTTTGATAAGGACTCGGGCTTAGACAGGTTGTGGGACAGTGAGATTGCAGATCCTTGGTACGCTACGTTCAATATGCTCAAAACAGCTAAGGGCGTATACCCAGGCTCTACTTACCATGAAGATGTTGCAGGACACCGAGTAACCGAAGAAGATCTAAATGCTTTAGCAGAGGACTATAAGGCGTTAGTGGATTTCTTTGGGGAGGCTGCCGCTAAGTCTTTTGCCTCTGATCCAGTTAAGATCTTTAAATCTATGCCTTTGCCCCAAAAGAGGATGGTTGCTCGATGGGCCACAGACGCAAACTCCACGGGTATGAGATGATTTACGGCGACGACAACATTCATCACGGTCTAGAAAAAATAGCCCTGTCTCCTGCGCTAAGGCAAAGGGCTAGGGCAGAGGCTAGTAAGAGGGCGAAGGCCCTAACTAAGGCTTCTAAAAATAAGGATCTGTCTCCTGCTGAGTACTACCAGCTAGAGGCTGCAGCTGCTCGAAGGAAAGCGCAAGCAGAGACTTTTAAGACCGGTAAATACACTGCCCCGGTACCTGGAGAGCAGATGGGCGCTAAAACGACTAAAGGAGTGGAGGCGGGAATTGGAATCAAGCACTCCCCTGCCCCAATCCCTGCTGCCCCAGCTGGGGCAGGCGGCGGGGCCGCTGCTGATGACGTAGTTGCTAAGAACACAGCTTTAGGCCGCAACCTCCTTTACGGTGCGGGCGCTCTAGGTGCCGGTGCTATTGGCTACGGGGTAGCTAAGCACGCGCATGTCTACTCAGACGATAGTATGCATGAGGCGCTTGAAAAGATTGCCTTCCCTAAGGTCAAGATACCGATGGGAGAGAAAGCTATAGCGGCAATCAGGCGACTCGGTAAAAATGCCGGCAAGCCGGCTTGGGGCCGCTCAAAGCCATCCGTATTGAGCCAGAGCGCTCGTCAAGACTCTGTGGCTAGCTCGTTGGCTAAACCCAGACCCTCAGGTCTTAAGGCCTGGCAAAGAGAGCAGCGGATGGCAGGAGTTCCGAAGAACTGGCAAGCAGCGCTCGGCAAAAAAGCCTTGCCTCCTAAGAAGGTCTAGGATGACCCAACCACTTCTCAGACCAGCAGGTATCCTAGAAGATGAGTATGGCCTAGAGCTCCTCACCTTGGATATCCTATGCCTTAAGAAGTACGGTCCTAGCTACATTGATTGGGATTCTGAGGCTTTGCGCACGGAACTGACAGAGGATTTTGGGCCGGTAGGCGATATAACCTGGCAGCGTATTCAGGCTGTGCGCCTTTTGCACAAGAACGACTCTTTTTGGAAAGAGTGGGAAGTGTTTGAAAAAGTAGCTTCAGCTGTGCTAGGGGATGCTCCAATATTTAGCTATGCGCAGCCTCCAGAGGCAGATGAGCTGGCTATCGTTATCGACACAGCGTCAAGAGTTGCAGGTAACTCCTATAGTGACGATGTTTTAGGGTATATGGCAGCAGCGTGCTTACATGATGGAGTATGGTATCTTGAAGACCCGCTTGATATTGCCCAAAGCGCGTTATCAGAACATGATAAGCGAAAAAATATAGAGCGGGAATATCCTGCAGTCGCGAGTAGGCTGCAAGATGTTACTGAATATATTACTCAACCGGACGGTTTAGTGGACGTTCAAGTAAATCATGTCTTAGGAATACGCAAAGCTGTAGCCTCTCAACAAGCTATAGTTAAGGCACAGACCTTGAAGTTGCCCAGCCTCATAGGAGAATAAGATGGTACATCCTGACGACAACGTATTCTACGCTCTCGAAAAGCTTGCTATGTCTGAGTCAGAGTATATTTACCCTGAAGATAACATGCATGATGCGATGGAAAAGATAGCCAGGCTCCCTTTCCTTCAGAGTTTGATTACGTCGGGTAGAAACCTAGCAAAGCCGGTCACTAAGCTGGTTAAAGATCCCAAAACTGGGCTTAAGATGAAGACTTTCGGAGGCAAAGGTCTTAAAGACTGGGCCAAGTTCCGTGGTGGTCAAGCCATGCAGTGGGCGGGAGCTAACCCTGTAAAGGCAGGCGCTGGTCTTGCTGGTGCTGCTTACCTAGCAGCGAAGGACTAAGATAGTGGCAGCCAGCGGATTCGGACCAGGGAGTTCATACCGATTTACGTCATCGTATCGGCATGGCTCTCTTGACGGCAGAAATACCAATTTCAAGTACCCCTCCCAGTGGTGGGATGTGGCACATATGGAGTTGCCGTCTACCGTTAAGAGTCTGTTTAAGTGGTGCCGCTATCACGTACTCGTAAATCCTCTCATCAGTGCTGTTACGAAGAAAATGGCAGCATACCCCATCACTAAAGTCGTTCTAGACGATCAGGGTGAAGATGGGTTTGATAAGAATAAAAAGCGGTGGGAAGACTTTCTTTACCGCACTATCGATGTAAATCGTCAGCAGCTTGAGATAGGGCTGGACTACTACACTTACGGCAACTGCGTAGTCTCTATCTTCTACCCTTTCCATAAGTACCTACGGTGCAAGAACTGTAACCATCAAGAGCGCATTAAGAGACTTAAGTTTAAGAAGCAGTGGGACTTTCGAAACTTCGAATATCACCTAAACTGCCCTAAGTGCTCCCATAACGGTACTTGCTCCGTAGAGGACGTGTTTTATAAGTCCGCCCGGGACATAAAGATTATTCGGTGGAACCCGTCTGATCTGACCATCGACTTTAATCCCATTACTCAAACCTCTGAGTTCGCCTACAAGATACCGGGTAAGCTTAGGAAAAAAGTGATGGGCAAGAATCGTAAGTATTTAGAGGAGATGCCTCAGAAGTTCGTAGAGTCTATGAAGTACCGCAGGCCGGTAATTCTTACTAGCGAGAACATCTTCCACTTTAAGGCACCCACGCCCTCTCTAGAATCGAATGATCAGGGCTGGGGATACCCACCTATCTTACCGGCTCTTAAAGATTCCTTTTATCTGCAGATTATGAAGAAGGCTCAAGAGGCCGTAATGCTTGAGCATTTAGTACCTCTTGATATTATCTTCCCGTCTTCTCAGGATGCTAATGCTAGTCCCTACACATCGATAAATCTTAGCGATTGGAAGCGAAAAATAGAGAAAGAGTTGACGCAGTGGAGAATGGACCCAAATCATAAGCCCATTCTCCCACTGCCTGTAGGGTATCAACGTGTTGGCGGTAATGGCCGCGCTTTGATGCTCACACAAGAAATACGTGCCATGAGTGAGCACATCATTACAGGTATGGGCGTTCCACAAGAGTTTGCTTTTGGTGGCCTTAGCTGGACGGGCTCAAGCGTATCCCTTCGAATGCTAGAAAATCAGTTCATGTCTTACAGAGATATGCACGAGCATTTTCTGAAGCACTTCTTTATTCCTAGCGTGGCTAGGTTTATGGGATGGTCTGAAGTAGACGTGCACATGAAGGCATTTAAGATGGCCGACGATGTGCAGTCTAAACAGTTGCTTATGTCCCTTAACCAGCTCCGTAAGGTATCAGATCAGACCTTGCTCGCAGAGTTCGATAAGGACGCTCTTGCTGAGCTCCGCATTATCGAGCAGGAGCTTCGGAGAACTCTCGAAGTCACGAAACTTGACTCTCTGTACAAGGCACAGATTCAGGGCGAATCTCAAGGCATCGTTACTAAGTACCAGTCAAAGAATCAACTAGCTCAGCAGAAGTTCCAGATGAAGGCCCAAAGGGAGTTGCAGAAAGAGCAAGCTCGCTTAGGCCCGGTCCCTGGACAACCGCCACAACCCGGTATGATGCCGGGTCAGCCTCCACAGCCTCCAGGCCAAGGCCAGCCTCCAGGTGGTCAGGGTGGTCAGGGAGTCAACGTCATAGAGCTGTCTGAGGCTTGGGCTAGAAGACTACTCAGGATGGAGCCTCAAGAAGCTGCAGGTATTCTTCAACAGATGCAAGGACAAAGTCCTAACTTGCACCAACTCGTAGTACAGAAGATGGAAGTTGCTCGAGCTATGAATGAGAAGCCCCTACCTGAGCATAGGCCGCCCAGACGTACATCAGGGGTTATTTGAGGTACCTGCTTCGGCGTAGGCCGTAAGCGCTCCGCTAATAAACCCTAGCATGATTATGGATAGCATTATTCCCCCTCCTCTGGGAATACTGAGCTGTCCCATAAGTCATTAAAATCGTTGTCTCTTTCGGCTTCTTCTGTGTCATCATCGTCGTCTTTTTCATCCTCCTCGGGATCTTCTGAGGTTACGATATCCTCATAGTCGTACTTTTCATCTATTTGTTGAAGCATGGCTGCCTCCTTAAGTTAGCGATAGACCGTGCTTGGTCATACTTCTTATGCGAGAATATGGCAGGTCTATAGGAAGGGAAAATGTCGCAGTTCGAACCAGAAGTTCAGTTTGAAGATCTAAAGAGAGAGGTTGAGGGGGCAGTTGAAGACCTGTTCCCTATTGTCGGTAAGCGCTCCGAGGTCCAACTGAATAAGGTTTGGGTAGACGACACTAAGAAATCCTCAGACGTTAGGGACCAGAGGACTGCGATAATTAAAGGCAGAAGTTGGCAGGTACCTATTAAGGCCAACTTGAGCCTAATGAAGAATGGAAAAGAGGTAGATAGGCGAGACGTAATAGTTGGACATCTACCCAAAATCACGGACAGGTACGGCTACATAGTTGATGGTAACGAGTATCAGACCAGCTCTCTTTTTCGGCTCAAGTCTGGTGTGTACCATCGCAGAGCTGCTAATGACGTTCTTCTGGGTGAGTTTAACCTAGCTAATCCAGACCAGTTCCATGACCGGAAGTCCTTTAAGATTAAGTTTGATCCCAAGGACGCTATATTTTACTTGCGTGTAGGCAACTCCCACGTACCGCTGTACCACTTGTTGCGGAATGCGGGTATCAGCGAGAGGGAGATAGAGTCGTCTTGGGGAAAGGAGCTTACCGAAAAGAATAAAGGTAAGATGACCGAATCCAGGGCTTTGGCTAAACTTCATTCGGTAGTTGGTGAGAAGCTACCGGATGACATGGAATCCAAGAGGAAACTATTTTCGGAGCTGCTTAAGAAGACTCAAGTAAAGGCGGAAACTACGAAGAAGACCCTTGGGAAAGCCTTTAAGTCTGTGGGCGGTGACACGCTTTTGAGATCATCAAAGCGCCTTCTGGCAATGTCTAAAGGCGAAGACGAGGGAGACGATAAAAACTCGCTAGAGTTCTTATCAATGCACTCTGCGGAGGATTTAATCTCGGAAAGAATCCGGCATTCCGCTAGGAGAATTACTCGTAAAGCTGAGCGTGGGATGGACAAGAAAACGTCCGTCAGAAGTATCTTCCCCGCCGCAGAGCTGGACAAATCCATAAAAGGGTTTTTCCACAGCTCTCTAGCTACTCAAAACGAGCAAACAAACCCTTTGGATATGGTTTCAGGTCACCGTAAGACTACCATCATGGGTGAGCAGGGAGGCATTAGATCTTCTCACGTAGTATCGGAAGACTCTAAGCTAATTAATCCATCCCACTTAGGATTCTTAGATCCTATTCACACCCCCGAGGGTGAGAAGACAGGCATCTCTTTGGCCTTACCTTTAGGGGCTAAAAAGTCCGGCAATGAGCTGATGTCTACGTTTCTTGACCCTAAGACAGGGAAGCGCAAGACACTTAAAGCTGATGAGGCTCTGCACTCTATTGTTGCTTTCCCCGATCAGTATGAGCGTAAGGGAGGGAAGCTAAAGCCTATAGGCAAGAAGGTAAAGGCCACCCAGGACGGTAAGATTATCGAGGTGGACGCTAAGAAGGTAGACTACATACTGCCCAGCCCAAGGGCCCTATTCGGAGTGGCATCTAACTTAATACCTTTCCTACAAAATAATCAGGGTAACCGGGCAATGACCGCCGCAAGGCAGCAAGAGCAAGCAGTCCCACTTTTACATAGAGAAGCTCCGCTAGTTCAAGTCCAGACTGATAGATCTCATACGTTTGAAGATGTGATGGGCGCACATGCGTCTAGAACTTCTCCGGTAGATGGAGTTATCGATAGAGTAAAGAAGGACGCTATTGTCATACGAAAAGGCAAAAAGAAGTATGAGGTTCAGCTATACCGGAATTTTCCCCTAAAGGGGCACACGCTGTATGATTCAGACGTTCTAGTAAAGGCTGGGGAGAAGGTAAAGAAAGGGCAGTTATTGGCCGACTCTACTTTCACTAAAGAGGGTAAGCTAGCTTTAGGGACCAACCTCCGTACTGCGTACGTACCTTTTAAAGGCTACAACTTTGAAGACGGGGTCGTAATTTCAGAGTCCGCGGCCAAAAAACTCACCTCTCTGCACTCATACAGAAAGGATATCGTTTCCGATAGCGACACCATCGTTAATCGTAAGAAGTTCTTGTCTGAGCACCCGTATTCATTCTCAAAAAAGCAGATGGAGAATATAGGATCTAGCGGCGTTGTGGAGGTAGGAGCTAAGATCAAGCCTGGCGATCCTATTGCAGTCGTAATGAAAAAGCCTAGTCCTTCGCAATACAGCAGTAAGCTGAGGAAGTTTAGGCGGGGTCGGCCAGACAAATACAGAGATAAGTCGTTGGTATGGGACAAAGACTACGGCGGGACAGTTACTGACGTTGTACGTAGCGGCAAGACTATTACAGTCTACGTAAAGACTGAGGAACCTGCTCAGCAGGGAGATAAGCTAGTAGGTAGGCACGGAAATAAAGGAATTATTACTAGAATTGTTCCAGATGCAGAGATGCCATATTCCACAGATAAGGACGGTAATAAGAGCCATATACAGATTGCACTAAACCCTCTGGGTATTCCTGGGCGTATCAATATCGGTCAAGTCTTAGAGACGGCCGCAGGTAAGATAGCGGAAAAAGACGGTAAGCCTTTTAAGGTTAAGAACTTTGAGGCTGGGCAGAACTATCTGGCTAAAGTGGAGGAGGGCTTAAAGAAGAGGGGACTGTCTGACAAAGAAACCCTGATAAATCCAGATACTGGTAAGCCTTATGAGCAGCAAGTATTGGTAGGTAACCAGTACATACTTAAGCAGCGCCACCAGGTCGTTAAGAAGCAATCAGCTAGGTCTGGGGGCTACGGAATGCCCTACGATATTAATCATGCTCCAGCAGGAGGCTCCCCCCACGGTGGGCAGTCCCTAGGTGAGCTAGGTATGTACGCTCTACTGGCCCACGGAGCTAGAGAAAATCTGCATGAGATGTTTGCTTATAAGAGCACTAAAAATGATGAGCTGTGGGACGCTTTGAGGGAGGGTACCCCTATTCCGCCACCTAAAGTACCTTTCGCATACGAAAAGTTTTTAGGGTACTTAAACGCGATGAGGGTCAACGTGAAGAAAGAGGGTAACTCCATGCAGTTGGTACCCTTCACGGAGAGTCAAGTAACGGGCAAGTATGGAATTTCTAGCGGAGAGATAGCAGAGCCTGGTTTAGCGGTTCGGGGTAAAGATCTACGGCCGGAGAAGGGCGGACTTTTCGATGAGAAAGTCACGGGAGGTCTAGAGGGCACTAAGTGGTCCCACTTTTCCTTATCGGAAGCTATGCCTAATCCTCTATTTGAGGACGCCATTAGGAAGCTGACTGGGCTTAGTGAGGCCAAGTACCGGGCGGTGATTGCTGGTAAAGAAAAGCACAACGGAAAAACGGGCGGTGAGGCGATTGAGGAGATCCTTAAGGGTATAGACGTAAAGAAAGAACTTAAGTCGGTCAATAAGCAGATTAGGAAGGTCCGCGGAGATCGTCGGAGTGCCTTGCATAAGCGCTTGCGTATTCTAAAAGCTCTAGATGAGCAGGACCTAGATCCTACAGTTTACATGATGAGGTCTGTACCCATCCTACCTCCGGTATTTCGACCCATTGTTGTGAAGGATGACGGCAACCTGTCATCAAATGACCTAAACGGGCTCTATAAAGATGTAGGAGCAGTTAACGATCTCTTGCGAAAAAATAAGCGCGCAGGGATTCCTAGTGAGCATTTATCGTCTATGCGTATGGAGCTCTACGACGGACTTAAAGCATTGGCCGGTACTGGAGGTAGCCTTACTCGCTCGGGAGAATACAAAGGCATTATGGACATAATCTCAGGTAAGACTCGTAAGAGTCTTACTGGGCAAGCTAAAGGTAGCGCTAAGACGGGGTACTTCCAGCAGAAGCTACTAAAGAGGCGCCAAGACTTTAGCGGTAGGTCTACGATTGTCCCAGAGCCCCGTATGGGCTTAGACGAACTCGGCCTGCCTGAAGGCATGGCTTGGACTATGTATCAGCCTTTTATAGAGAGGGAGTTGATACGGGCTGGATATAAACCGCTTGATGCGTTTGATGCAGTTAAGAGAAAAGAACCTGCGGCAGAGCGGGCGCTACAGAAGGTGGTAAAGGATCGTCCGATACTTTTGAAACGAGATCCTGCGCTTCACATGTTTAACGTGATGTCGTTTAAGCCTAGGCTGGTGCGCGGAAAAGCTATTGAGATCCACCCACTAGTTACTTCAGGGTACAACGCAGATTTTGATGGAGACACTATGAGTGTGTTTCTCCCTGTAACGTCTAAGGCTACGAAAGAAGCCGCTAAGATGTACCCATCTAATAATCTGTTTAATCCTACTACTGGGGCCGTACAGTATACGCCTGGTCATGAGGCTCTTTTGGGGCTCTACTTGGCCTCTACTCCGGGCCGTAAAACCTCAAAGAAGTTTAAGACCGCTTCCGATGCCAAGTCTGCATATAAACGAGGCCGTATTAAGTATACGGACGTAGTTAAGGTAGGTGGCAAGGAAACTACGGTGGGGAGGCTTGAGATAGAATCAGTCCTTCCTTCTGAGCTTAGGGAGACTGGTAAGAAGAAGGTCTCTCAGATGCGTATATACGATAAGAGTGGCGCCAGAAAAGTCCTTATGCAGATAGCAAAGAAGCACCCCAAACTTTATGGGGAAGTGGCTAATAAGTTTAAGGACATCGGTAACGACTACTCCACTAATCTTGGGTACTCCGTAGGTTTATCTGATTTCAAAGTAATCAATAAAAATGCTAGAGATCGTCTTATTGCAGAAGCTCAAAAAGAGGCTCGTAAAGTACGGGGTAGTAGACTTAGCGCCGCTAAGAAAGAGAAGAAGGTCATAGACATTTATGCGAAGGTGGATGACCGACTGGATAAGCTAAATACTTTCCACTTAAAGAAGTTTCCGACAAATATTTCAACTATGGTTGAGTCTGGCGCGCGCGGCAACTTCACTCAACTAAAACAGATAGTTAGCAGCCCTGTGCTTGTTAAGGATGGTAAGGACCGAGTAGTTCCTTATATTATCCCCAAGTCTTATTCCGAAGGGATGGACGTAGCATCCTACTGGACTACGATGCATGGAGCTCGAAAGGGTACTGTACAGAAGGTTCAAGGTGTCCGAGACCCGGGATATATCTCTAAGCAGATAGTTCACTCCTCTATGAGTCAAGTGGTAACTGAGGGAGACTGCGGCACTAATAAGGGGATTTACTTAGGAGTAAACTCCCCTGATGTCTTAGATAGGCGCTTAGCGGCCAACACTAACTTTGGGGGCCGTCGCTACAAGAAAGACGACGTGGTAAGTACTCGAGCACTGGCAGCGGCTAAAAAGGCCGGTCGGAAGAAAATACTAGTACGCTCAGCACTACGGTGTGAGTCTAAGGATGGCATTTGTCAGGCGTGTGCCGGAACCCGAGTTTCCGGTAGCCAGTGGGATATTGGCACAAACTTAGGCGTTATTGCCAGCCAAGCCATCGGGGAGCCCTCTACTCAGCTAAGTCTAAATACTTTCCACACGGGCGGGTTAGCTAAAGGAAAGGGAGCTAAGAGTCAGGGAACTTTCTCTAGATTAGGGCAGCTACTACGTATGCCAGCTGCTCTCCCTAACGCAGCCCCTCTTGCACTAGCTACTGGCGAAGTTCGAAGAGTGGAAAAAGCTGCGCAGGGCGGCCATAACGTCTACGTAGGCAATACTAAGCATTACGTACCCGCTACTCAGGACGTATCTGTACGGAAAGGACAAAAGATTCAAAAAGGTACAGCCCTATCTGACGGGCTAGTTGATCCTAGAGGACTACTTGCTCTTAGAGGTTTACAGGATGTTCAAGACCACCTGACCACGGAGATAACAGGTGTTTTGGGTACAGCCGCGCCCGTAAAGAGACGTAATGTCGAGGTTGTAGTTAAGGCTATGACGGATGTTACTCGAGTAGATGATCCGGGGGATCATCCTGATTGGGTACCTGGTGACATGCAAAGCTATGCAGCAGTACGCTCTTGGAACAGCGAGAACAAAGGTAAGAAGGTCGTTACGCATGAGCCGGTGCTAAAGGGAGTAAACGCCTTACCTCTCTCTGTGCAAGAGGACTGGATTGCTAGACTAGGGTACAATAATCTGCAAAGAACACTTGTAGAGGCAGCTAGAGAGGGTTGGAAGTCTAACGTCCACGGTTTCCATCCGGTCCCAGCCTTGGCGTATGCTAAGGAGTTTGGGAAGAAGATAAGCGTAAAAGATTGGAAGGGGCAGTACTAGATGAGTTTTTTGAAGCGGGGATCCTTCCTGTCTGTGCAGGAAGGAGAAGTCATTGCAGTAGATAAAGTAAACTGGTCCTGTACAGTAGCTACAGAGCAGGGGCTTCACGAAGATGTTCCCATTGCCCCGGTATACTTAAACCTACAAGGTAGTGGAGTTTTCTATTTACCAGAAATAGGTACTCGAGTTTATTTGGCATCTCCTCGAGGCGCTACGGGCAGCTCTAACTCCGGTCCGGCTGGAGGCACTACCTCTTTTATACTTTGCGGCGCTATCCCTGTTATGGGCAAAGAAGATGATAACGATGAGGGTGCCACAGAGACTGGTGATAAGGGTCGAGAATATACAGGTACGCCGGACTATAGAGGTGACCGGCCGGTATTAGATCCCGGAGATATTGTCTTGTCTTCTACCGGAGGTAACTTCTGCATACTTAGAGGCGGGGGAACCCTCGAAATAGGATCTTCTCAGATAGCCCGCAGGTACTACATACCCATACAGAACATGATCAGGGATATCGCGTCTATCTATGAGTTAAACTCAGCGGGCGGAAAGATGTCTTGGTACACCCGCAGGGGAGAACTAACTGACGGTGAGACTATATGGGGAGAAGTTACTGAAGAAGTCTTAGTAGATCCGGATGAGGGTACTAAGGAGACCGTAACTATCCAGAAGACTCCCACCGTATTTGAGATGAACTTAAAGGAGTTTGCTCAAGATCAAGACTCGATAATCTCCCTTAAGATGGGTAGAATCGAGGTAGACGGCCTAGAAGAACATGGCCTACACCCCACTGCTGGCGCGTCTGACATACTATTTGAGTTTAATATCAACGATAACTTTAAGGTATGGATTGATCGCTACGGCAACTTCCAAAAACATTTTCTGGGTAGTGAGACTACATGCTTCGAAGCGGACCAAAAGATCTTCTATGCTGCAGGCCTTACTCAGGAAGTAACTGGACGTTTAGACAATCTTTTAGGAGGCCGAAACGTACAAATAGAGGATGGGGATGACTACCTAAGTATCAAGAATGCCAGTAAATTTGTAAGAGTGGATCGAGGTATTCCTGATCATACTGATGGTAGAGGTAGCTTATATACCCAGGTCGGTGGCGACATAGGTACGGAGTGTCTGGGCACGCACAGCCTGGTCACTGGGGAGGCTAAGCATGAAGTAAACGGCTCCTACACTTTAGATACTCTTAACTTCGCTGTTCTGGATATTGGCGGAGACCTAAACGTGGACGTCACTGGCAGCACTAAAGAAGTCATTATGCAGGCCAAGCAGGTCACTATTAACAATGCCCAAGTACCCCCCTCCAGGAAAGCGTATGATCTCACAGCTATGGTTGGAGAGATCTCTTTTCACGCAGTAGCTGGTACAGTAGAAATTACTGCTGGATCTCCTACGGGACCTCTGCCTACCGGGTCTATGGCCCCTATGGGTAAAGTGTCAGTAACCCCTCTGGGGGCTACCATGTCACTGCTGTTGGGCGCAGGGGGAGTAGTAGAGGTAGCGGCAACCGGCGTAAACCTGAGAATGGGGGGCATGGAAATCGGCGTCGGTGCCTCGGGTATTCACTTAGGTGCAGTATCAGGTGCTGGTGCAGGAGGGGTAGTTACTACTCTTACTCACCCAGTTTGCTACGTTACAGGCATGCCCATAATGGGCAGCCCAATTGTCGGTGTAGTGGCCCCTGCCCCAACCCCTGGGGCAGTTGTGGTAAGCGCTACTACGAGTACGTATGCCGAAAAGGTGGAAATTGCATAATGCCTTTTGCTGCTCCAGGTTTAGTAGGCGCTGTCTGGGCAGAGGCAACCGCGATGATACCTACAGCTGCTACCGCTGTTCGAGTTAATGCTGTAGCCGGTATACCAACACACAACCCGTTGCTAGAAATTATTACAGCTGCAGCTACGGGGTGGTTTAACGTAATGTCTACTACCCCTATAAAAGATTTCTACGTAGGGGTGGCTGGCGGAACAGCTCAGCCTACTCCTGTGCCTGTAGCTTTCCCAACAGCTCCTGCAGCCATGACGGCATTTCAGAGCAGTATGGGCTGGGCAGGTCCTCAAAGTGCGTCCCTTGCCTACTTACTTACTCAAGGCATAGCTAATGCCACTATTTCGACAGCAATGCTAACTGGGCTACCCTTACCTGGCGGTGGCGTAGGAACAGGCGTAGCGAGTCCCGCATCTAACACGCATTTTGCTGGCATGGCCGGCGCGTTTACAGCAGCCATAAATGCTGCGCTTTTGACGTCTAGCGTGGGAGTAAATGTGTTTTCTCCGCTAGATTCTAAGGCTGGCACTACTCCCCAGATGTTACGCATATCCACAAGTCTGGGCGTAGCATTTGCTACTATAGCGGCTTCAGCGACTGCAACTATACCGTACACAGGCGGAGCAAGTACCTCCCCCTTTAGCGCTACGGGAGGAGGGTTTTTAAAATGAGTGAGTTTAATAAGTGGAGAAAGGGGGCCCCTGGCTTAGCTAGCAGGTTGGGAGAAATGAAGACCCAGCTAGAGGAGTTGCAGGTGGCTGCTAGGCAGCACCAAAGCGAGCTAGCGGCTCAGATGTTTAAGGTATTGGAGAACGCAGAAGTATTGGCTGAAATTCGTAAGCTAGAAGAGGAAATGCAGAGAAAGAAAGAAGATGGCTGATTACGCATGGACAAGACTAGACGCTGATTGCAGCGGCCTTACTGACCCTATGAGGGATATTGCTGCTGTTGGAGAGCAGGTAGCTGCTGTTCTCGATGCGTTTGCTACCGTGTTGGAGATCCTTGCCCCCCTTCTTGTCTTTCCCGACAACCCGCTAAAGGCGATTGTAAACGCTATTATCGATACTCTGATAGCGTTCATTGAGGACATCCTATCCAATAATTGCGCCGTAGCTTTCCATACGAACCTCGAGATAAATAAAGGGTTCACTATTACTGCTGCAGCTGCTAAGCCTGACCCTACTCGATCAACTGGCAGAGCGCCCAATTTCCAGGATGGAGATATACCTTTTGAGGGTACCGGACTTAGTGGATTTGTTCAGGGCCTCACTGCTTCTATAGTAAATAATCAAGACCCTTGGGCACCCGTTCAAAACTCAGATGGTAACTGCGGACTATTTATGGGAGTTATTGGAGCTCCTGCCATAGAAGGCATGGATGACTTCTGGCCCCTAATACAGAAGTTTTATAACTTCAGTGAGTTTAAGACCATTAAGTGGAAACTCGCGTCCTACGAAGAAGCCAATCCGCCTCATATGAAAAGACTGGGCTCTGCATTTATGAGTAGGTGGTGTAGGAACACCGGAGTAACTCAGGGCCAGAACGCCATGGATGCCATTTGGGAAGGCATGGAGAACGAGCTTGGGCCCTTAAACCCCCTTAAGGGTAAAGACGGCGAAAGACTGAGTTTGACTAGGCTGGTAGACTCCATGCCTATTTGGAGAAGCATACCTATAGCCAGACTGTTCGGGCCCCCTTTAGTAGAGCTTATGGAGGCTCTTAGAGATCTCCTAAACTCACTGAAGTTTCCTGCTAGTGACGCGCTCAAAAAACTCGTAGAGAAGATCGCTAAAAAAGTCCGCGAGCTTCAGGCCATTATAGAGAAGCTCTCTACGATCATCGAGACTCTTGCCTACTGTATAGACATGCTGTCTCAGTTCAACTTTATCATCATACCCCAAGCTGATCCGCCCCCGGCATTTTCAGGTGGGGGGCCAGACGATGAAGTGTTCTCTGGGAATGGCGGAATAGTGGGCTGCTTACAGCAAGCTCTCATGGCAGATGACCGCCCCGATTACGGTGAAAAGGGGGTAGTACTAGGCACGGTCGCCTTGATCAACACCGATGACGGTATGGATAACTTCACCCTACTGTGGAATTTATTGGGCGGAGAGTGGGACGCCCTTAAAGAGGCGGCCAGTGAGAGGTTTGCAGAGGTAAGTGAGGCTTGGAATGAGGGCCTAGTAGAGGACGCATTGGATGATAGTACCTGGAATACTCTAATGACAGAAGGTGGCGGAGAAGACTGGGAAGATATGTCTTCTAGCTGGAGTGGAGAAGACCCCGTAGCCATAGCTAAATCCGACTCGTCTGATCCGGGGTCAGAGTACGGCTCACCGGAATCAGGGTTTGTTGTTCATTACGACAGGGGCGAAACATCAAAACTAGACGGCACCACGTCTAGTGACGCTGATGGGTCGGTCACTTACAACTGGCATATAGTAGCCAGGCCCTCGGCATCTGGGGTTGCAGATACATCATTTAGTCCCAATAATACTGCGGGTAAGCCCGAGCTTACTTTAGACTCTGCAGGTGAGTACGACCTAGAGCTTACTGTTACTGATAATACCGGTAATAAAGCTAAGGATCAGATCACCTTAGCGGCTCACGAAATGGTCGTAACTATTACTGAACCTAGCGTGCCTACTACCTGGGCTGTAGGAGATGATGCCTGTAGGGGCGACGAGGGTGAATATTTAGTCTACGGCGAGGCCTATGACGGCGGAGATGAGAATACTGAGGTTACTTACACGTGGACATTTACCGCTGTCCCGTCAGGGAGCTCCCTTACCGACTCAGACATAGTGTCTGTCGACCTTTATCGGGACCCCGTTTTTGGTGAAGGTCTTAAAGACTACCCGCCCTTCGGTAGTGGCGGTATTGTTTCGGCTAAGGGAGTTTCTTTTGTGCCGGATGTAGCGGGGTACTATACCTTGCAGCTCGAGTGCGCCGGAGAAGCGCCTCCCCCTGAAGGGTTTGTATTCCCCGCGTGGACAGGATCTGCAACACAAACTATCACGATAACTATTACATGATATACGATATAGATATTACGAGAGGTCCCTAATGTCTGAACCATTATTCTTGCCTGCGTCTGTCCAAATGGAGAAAGTAGCATTCTCCGTAAAGCTAGGATCAGATTCTACTACTTGGCCCACAGAGATACTCAAAGAGGCGTACAAGCAGTTGCCTTATCTTCATAAATATGAAGCTGATGTAGACATTGATCGCTTGGACGAAGCTCGAGGATACGCCGTAGGTAAACTGCTAGTGTACCCAGCACGTATGCAAAAACATGCGGCGTCTAAGTCTGAGCAACTAATTTCGTTCCCCCTAGTTGTTAGGGATAACGAGATGTCTCCTTTGGATGTGTACAACTATAAAGACGCTATGTACCCCGAGAGTGAGAGCAGCGTACATGAAACGCTGTTCCGTCCTGGCGTATTTGAGAGATCCGCGCCGTCGGGTCAGTTTGGGTCACAGAACCTCTCATCTCAAATAGACCCTCCCGGTGCAAGACTTAGGCAGCAAAACACCATGCATAAGACTAGTTCCGTGTCTCTTTGGAAAGCGGCATCTGCCTCTTTTGATACTGCAGACGTAGAGTCTTTTAAGGAAGATCTCCGTAACGACCACACTGTCCGTAATGCGTTTGTGGAGAATGAGAGCTTAAGACTACTCCTTTCTGATCTACTAAGTATCGAGAAAACCGCATCAGCTGACCACCAGCCGGCTCCTACAGTTATTCAGTTCGTAGAGGACGGTATTGGCTACATAGTAAAGTCTGCTACGCATAAGGGCTACAGCCCTATGGAGAGTAGAATTACTCGGTTTGAGGCGCAGGACCTACTATCTGAGAAGTCCATGAGTAAGCTGAGCTCTGATGGGCACATAACCCTCACCATTGACCCAGTTATTGCGTCTGCTCCGAAAGAGAAGATGGCTCAAGTAGCTGAACGGGCAGGCGTTTACACTACATATGCGAGCGGTAGAGAAGTAACCGGCGTAGTCGTTCCCAATATGGTTACGTTCGATGGGAGATCTATAGACTCTCAGGTATTCGCAGGCTCTGACTGCCACGCTGTGCAGGAAAAGGTAGCTGGGGTATTCCGAAATGACGTAAGTATTCCCACAGCTGATCCTAGAGGTGCTGGAGTATTTTTCTACCAAGAGGGTCCTATGGCGTATGCCACAGAGCCCG